>OBEQ011899534.1_pt1 | contig 177548 bp, 210 predicted proteins | sample 1670901 | NCBI WGS metagenome assembly OBEQ01 (sample SAMEA104232315, study PRJEB22302) | groundwater metagenome | biome: forest; feature: aquifer; material: groundwater | place: USA | collected 2011-08-07 | depth 5.4 m
ACACAAAAACTTCAATTGTAACAGGATTAGTGAATTTCAAATCGATGGTGAAAAACAATAAAGATGTAATGAGTTTTGTTGTGTGAGAAATTTTTATAGAAAATTAGGCTTTTTGGCTTCTAATTATGCAAAAAGTCTAGTTTTTACAGCAGAAGAACTTGATAGAATAGCTTATTCCGATGACGTAGCTGAAGTTATTTATTGGCATCAGGACTGCAGACCTGAACATGAATTTGCAAGAAGGTACAGCGCAGAAAAAATATACAAGGCATTTATTAAAGCAGGAGTTCAAGAAGATCTGGCTAGAAAAGAAGCTGAGAAAAGAGGGTCTGATTATTACACAGACTAAAAATTATCTCAGCCTCATTTCTATATCTTTAAACATTTCTTCTTGTTCACACTCTATAAGACCTCTATTATAAAGGCTTAGCATTGGTATAAACATATTTATTATTTCTTTCCTCTTCCAAATAGGAACCAAATCAGAAAATTTCATAAAACCTTTTTCCTTTAGTTTAGAATATATAGCATCTATCCTTTTTTCTATATCCTCAGTATCTTCTAGTATTATTTCAGGAGCCTTCCTCTCGATAGGTATTATTCTTTCCTTCCGATCTTTTATATCAAGAACCTTGCTCATAGCACTTATTAGTTCTATAAGAGTAACTTTTCTTGTAGGATCTCTTTTTATTGGAGGCATCACAAGAGGCACATCAATATCAAGTTGTTCAAACTCTCTTTTTTGCATATTCCTTAAACTCTCTTCCTCTTTTTCCAATATCTTCTCACATTTCATTGTAAGCAAAATAGCAGCAATTAGTATAAACCTGGCAGGAATTCTGAAATCAAAATCCTTTAGTTTATTAACATAATCCATGAACTCAGTAGAAAGTTTTGTTATATCTATATTCAACGGATCCATATTTTGATCAATGATTATATTAGACAGAACATCTTGCCAATCAGTTCCTGCTACAATAGTTTTTACTAAAGTTTCCTCTTGCATATCTAAAACCTTGTTTTTGATAATTAGCGTGATTTTGTTTATCTTCAAATGAGACTAACTCATTTGAGACCTCAAAGAACTTTGTTCTTTGTAGGAATCATGCTAAGTATTCAGATCATAACCAAGTGATCTGAAGTTTAATCACCTAAACTTATCTCTTCGGAAGTTCTAGTCCAAATACCTTAGACACTCCGTCTTGGTTTGCTATTCCAAATACTTTATCAGCAGCTGATATAGTGACATCATCATGGCTAATAACTATAAACTGGGTCTTTTTAGAATATTTCTTGACAAGATCAGCAACCCTTTTTTTATTAACCTTGTCTAAAGCAGCATCAACCTCATCTAAAACATAGAAAGGCGATGCATAGTGCTGAAGTATAGCAAATAAAAATCCTAAAGAAGCCATTGTCTTTTCTCCACCAGACATAAGATCTAAATCTACTACTCTTTTTCCAGCAGGAGAAGATTCTATAACAAGACCTGAATCAATATTATTTGGATCTTCTAATCTGACAGTACCAGTTCCACCAACCATATCATAGTATATCTGGCTGAAATATTTTGCAATCTCATTCATTACTGTAGAGAACTTTTCCTTTCTTCTGGTTTCTATATCAGCTATAGTGGTTACTATGGAATTCTTCTCTCCAATCAAACCATCCAACTTCTTCTTCATTTCTTCAAATTCAACAGCTATTGACTGGTATTCTTCTATTGCTTTTACATTAACAGGTCCTATTCTTCGTATTTCTCCAACAGCATATGATATATTTCTTTGTAATTCATCTCTTGGAAGATCTAAAAACTCTTGAACATCTTTATACTCTTTGATCTTTCTTTTAAGATCTTCTAAAGAAGTTTCTATTCTAGCCTGTTCTATTTTGTCCTTATTCATTTTATTGTTTATTACAAACTTTTTCTGCACAAATTCCTTTATAGATTTCTTAATATCTTCAAGCTCTTGATCCAATTCTGTTTTCTCTTGTTTTGTTTCTACAAACTTCTTTTTTTCCTCCTCCTCCTTTGCTCTTAAAATATCTCTATGATCTTCTAAAGCATCAATCTCATTTATCAAAAACTCCTTCTCTTTTAAAATATGACTAGAATCAAACGTGCTTTTTCTCTCTCTATGACCTCCTATTATTGCTCCACTTTTTTCTATCAATTCTCCATCAAGTGTTACTATTCTCTGTCCTCTCAATCTTCTAGCATTATCTAAAGTGTCAAAAACAAGAGTAGTCCCTAAGACATATTCAACAGCAGGGCTATATTTTCTATCATATTCTACAAAATGTATTGCAAGTCCAAGAAACCCATCAAAATTAAAGGTTTTGTCAGATACATGGCCTCTTATTTTATTAAGAGGAAGAAATCTAGCTCTACCAAGTCTTCTTTCCTTCAAAACCTTTATACAAGCAGATGCATCATCATCAGTATCTACTATCAAATCATGTGCATGATTTCCAGTAGCAACTTCTATTGCTGTAGAATAACCTTCTCTGATTCTTATTATAGAAGAAAATTTGTTTGCTTTTATAGGAAGTTTGTGAGAAAAATCTCTATCATCTTTTTTCATATAACTAAGCTCTCTTTCTAATGCATCTATTTTATCTCTTTTTCTCAATATCTCAGTTGTAGTTTTTTCAATCTCTCTTATAGTATCAAATGATCTAGTCTCAATTATTTCATCTGATTTTTTCTTTGAAGTTAGCTCTTTTTTGTCAAGATCTTTTTCAAATTTCTTTAACTCCTTATCAACATCATCAAATTCTTTTTTGCTGTCATGAGAAGCTATTTTTAATTCTTGAAGAGTCTTCTCATCTTGATCAATATCAAACTTTATGATAGAAGCTGTGGTTTTTCTAAGTTCATCATTTAGGCTTATATATTTCTCAGCAGCTTCTTTTTCTTTTTTCAACTGCTCTATTCTTTTTTGCTTTTCTACTATTACTATCATAGACTCTCTTACTCTAGTTTCAACTTTCTCTAGTTTTCTTAAAGTATCTTCCTTTTTCTCATTAAATTCAGTTATTCCAGATATATCATCTATGATCTCTCTTCTCTGTTTTGGAGACATTTCTATAATTCTTGTAACATCACCCTGCATTATAATGTTATAGCCATCTGGAGAAAGATTTGCATGAGCCAAAGTGTCTATTATCTTGGCTTTATTTACAGTTTTATTATTTATTTTATATATAGAAACTCCGCTTCTGTTAACTCTTCTTACAATATTTACTACATCATCTTCTCCAGGTATTTTATGATCGTTGTTGTCCAATACAAGAGTGACTTCGCAAAATTCAGCAGGTTTTTTATTCCTTGCCCCATTAAAAATAAGTCTTTCAAGTTTTTGAGCTCTTATAGCCTTGGCAGAAGTAACTCCTAAGACAAACGTTATCGCATCTATAATATTAGACTTTCCTGAACCATTTGGACCTGCTACACAAATAAATCCATTAGAAAAAGGAATTTCTACCCTACTTGCAAATGACTTAAATCCCTGCATTATAAGCTTCTCCACTTTTACCATTAAACCAACTCTAACAATTCTATAAGTATATGTGGATTTGTCCTCAGAAATTTATATAATAATCATACTATAAAAGTGCGGCTGCCGAGATTTGAACTCGGGTTTCAACCTTTTTGTTTTGCTTACAACAAAGAACGTGGTTCTTTGTATACTGGCAAGGTCGTGTCCTACCACTAGACTACAGCCGCGTTTGATTTACTTTTTATTTATATATAAGTTTTAAAGCCTAAATTATGCATAGTAATGTAAACAAAATTAGGTCGTTATATCATAATTTTGATTTACAGTACTGTCAAATAAGAACTTTATAAATACATGATTCTTATTTGAACATTAATTGTTGATAACATGTCATTTTTTAGAAGAAATCCTGAAGAAAAAAAGCCTCAGTATAATGCAGAGGAAATAAAACAGGCAGTAGATAAGCCTGTTACTACACCTACTATTATAATGTGTGCAAAGCACCAGATGCCTATTGATAAATGCGCTACTTTACATATACTATTACAAGAAGATGTTGTTGTACCTGAAACAGCGCCTTTATTTGTAAAAGTTGAAAAATATAAGGAAATTGTAGGATCTGTTAATGAAGTAAAAAGATTTTTAACAGGCATAAAACAGCTATTTCTTGTTATGAATGAACTTCAAGGCATCCAACAGGATTCAATAAATATGCTTAGAACTTCTGTACAACGTTTGGAAAAGTCTATAGAATGGGTAGACCATTCATTAGTAAGACCTATTGGATTTGATGAGCCTCCTCATGGAGAAATGGAAGTAAGACAAATAGAACAATCTCTATCAGAACTTCAAAGAGAAATAGCAAACTTGAGAAAAGATTTAGATAGATTAAGTTAGTTTCTAAGAACAGATTTTATCAATATATCTTCTCCATCCTTTTCTATTATTAAAGTCTTTATTTTTTCTATAGCCACATTTATAACAGGTCTCTCAACAGGATTTGCAGGATCTGTCATATAATCTATAAGCCTTATCTTTGTCTTCAAAGGAGCATATTCTGTAAAATAATATCTATAGTTATTACCAGATCCAAGATCTACATCAACATATATTTTTGATATATATATCTTTCCAGAAGTTCTTGGAAGATCAAATCGTGTAGAAATACCAGATTCAGAACTTTGAGACAAACTAATTATTCCAGTTATTTGATAAGAGAGATATTTAGCTTGTAGTTGTGATGCTTTGTCTATTATTTCAGATACAGGATTTGAATATGTAACTATCATAATTGATACAACTATTAGAACTATTGCTGCAAAAGCAACATCCCATAAAAGATTTTGAGATTCTTCCATATATTTCTATTGTTGTAAATAGCGTATAAAACTTATTTACAACATAAAATGGACTTAAAAAAGTCCATTTTATTGTATTCTTCGATATTAAATAAAAATGCGGAAGGGCGGATTCGAACCGCCGAACGGACTAACCGACAAGATTTCTTATTCATCTTTACTTCATATCTCAAGATGTTTCTTGAGTCTTGCGCCTTTTTCTGTATCCTTTTTCCGTTAACGCTTTTTACACAAGTTATGAAAATGCAAGATCGTATGCTTATTGATAAGCATATTACATGATTGTTTTCATAAACTCTCGGAAAAGGGTTAGACCAGACTTGGCTACCTCCGCATAGTCTAGAATATACATCTATATGAATAAAAAAGAATTATGCTATTTAAACGATTGCCCTATGGTAAGCTATTTAAAGCTTTCTGTTTATACTACTCTGAAGTGACTATTAATTATAAAGGCTTAGAAAGGGGTTTATATGGGATTAGCAGGAAATGAATTCGTTATAGCATTGGGTATTGGATTAGCTTTGATAGCTGTAGGAGTTTTGATATTTAATTCTCAAATAGGATTTACTCCATATGGATCATCTTATGGAATAAACCAGTATAGAGATTATCAAGTAGGATATGATATAATATCATCTGATAGTGGAAGATCTATATTAATAGGAAACATGAAGTATGTAACTGTAAAACCTATAGATCTAGGTACATTTGATGTTTCAACAACATCTGATAAGATAATAGTTAACAAAGTTTTGTTTAATGGAGTTCTTTTTGGAGACAATTCTATAGTAATAAACGGTTTTGTTAGAGATATTCAGTTAGACATTAAAAATACAAACGGATATGGAAATATTATAGTTACAACTTCAGCAGAAGGCAAGAAAAATGTTATAGTTGACAAGAAATTAGGAATAGGAAAATACCAAATCCCTATTGAAAATGACGGAGTTGTTGAAATAAAAGATTCTTCATCAGCATGGAGAATATGGGCTCCTACAATATACGATGTAAGAGTTGATACCAATGTATTATATACAAAGACATTTACAAGAAATTTCAGCATAGAGGCAAATGTGTCAAGAGCAGATTTACATCTATTTTTCACAAATACTCAGGGAAAGGTCAGAGTAAGAGTTAATGATAAAATAGTTCTTGAAAGACAGGTATCTACAGAAGAGGTTATTTCTTTTGACAAAAACGAACTTTTTGATAATAATAAAGTTGTTATAGATGCTTGGGATGGTTCTTCATTTTTAGGAAGAGCTGTTGTAGAAAAGCATGTTTTGAACGAAGCAGTAGGAAGAGCTGAACTAGGATTTTATCTAAATGAAACAGAATATAATTGGGTAGTAAGAAAACCTGGAAAAGTAACTTTTGATATTGTAAGAATAGATAAGCCAGGACAGTTTATACTAAAGATAAAGAACTCTAATGGAAATGTAGTTTTAACAAGAACTTTAGAAACATCTCAGCAAAGCTATGAAGAATATTACACATCATCACATGTAAAACCAGGAAATAACACAGTAGTAATAGAAGCAGTAGATGGTTCATTATTCTGGGTAAGAGACCTAAAAGTCTGGGTCTTGGATCCTTGATTTTTAAGTGATATAAATGCTTCCATATGTAAGGTTCTTAAAATCAGATCTATTTTTTACAGCTGATCAGAGATCAATATTAAACGATTCAATAACTTATCATGCAGAAAGAGCAGCTTCTGAACTTCACACAAATACACCAATTATAGCATTTGGAGTCTCTACAAAAACTGATTCTCCTATAATGATTCCAGGACGTGGATATGGAGGTTACACACATTCAGAAGTATACATACAGATTGATATAGATCCTTCTAAATTAAATAATATAATAGAAGTATACGTACCATCAATAGTTTGTCATGAAATGCATCACGCAACTAGAATGACCTCAGTTGGATATGGAAAAACACCTTTAGAAGTTGTTGTAACAGAAGGATTGGCTACTATATTTGAAGAAGAGATGATAGGAGGTTACACTCCATTTCATGGAACATATGAAGAAGCAGAAATGCAAAGATTTTTAGTAGCTCTAAATAGAGAAAGAGACGATATAAATTACGATAAAAGAAAATGGATGTTCGGTTCAGCTGAATTTCCAAGATTATTAAAATATAGATTAGGAGCTTACATAGTGAGAGAAGCTAAGAGAAAAACCCCAGGATTAACTGCAACATCTTTAGTCCATGCATCTGCAGATTATGTATATGAACTTAGCAAATTATAAAATTAATATAAACCATTCAAGCTAATTCTAAATATGTCAAAAGTAGAATGGTATACAGAATTTGTGAATTTAAACTATAGACCAAACAAAACAGACTTAATTGTATTGTTCTATTTTGAGCCAGCTTCTGGAATTTCTGTAAAGGAGGCAATAGGCCGCATAGCTTCTGAAAGTTCTACAGGAACTTGGACAACCCTTTTTAAATTACCTCCAAGAATGAAAAAACTCATGGCAACTGCTTATGATATTAAAAAAGAAGGATCAGGTTATTTTGTAAAAGTTGCTTATCCTTTAGATTTGTGGGAACCTGCTAACGCGGCTCAGTTGCTTAGTGGTATTGCAGGAAATATTTTTGGAATGAAAGCTCTTAGAAATCTACGTTTAGTAGATGTTTCTTTTCCAAAAGATTATATAAAATATTTCAAAGGGCCTAAAAACGGCATAGAAGGAATAAGAAAAATAATAAAAGTTAAAAACAGACCATTAACAGGAGCTGTTCCAAAACCAAAAATAGGCTTCAGTGCAAAAGAACATGCAGAAATAGCATATGAAACCTGGATGGGTGGGTTTGATCTTACAAAAGACGATGAAAATCTTTCTTCTACAAAATTCAATAATTTCTATGAAAGAGTTAGATTAATGACAAAGCTTAGAGATAAGGCAGAAAAAGAAACTGGCGATATAAAAGACGCTCTAATAAACATAACAGCTGAAACGCATGAGATGGAAAAGCGTGCTAAATTCTTACATGATCATGGATGGAAATATGCTATGATAGATGTTATTATTTCTGGTGCATCAGCCGTCCAAACCCTTCGTCAAACATTGGGAGATTATGGAATGTCAATACATGCTCATAGAGCAATGCATGCATCATTTGACAGAAATCCTAAACATGGTCTAACTATGACATTTTTAGCAAAATTAATGAGACTTATAGGAGTGGATCAAATACATTGTGGAACAGCTGTTGGAAAGCTTGTTAGTCCAAAACAAGAGGTCATAAACATAGCAAATGTTCTTCGCGAATCTCATACAAAATCATATAAACAAGAACTTCTAGATCAAAATTGGTACAATATAAAACCAGCTTTTCCAGTAGCATCAGGGGGCCTTCATCCAGGGTTAGTTCCAGATGTTTTAGAAATTCTTGGAAATCAGTGCGTTCTATTAGTAAGTGGAGGAATACATGGCCACCCTAAAGGTACTAGAGCAGGTGCAAAAGCTACCATGCAAGCAATAGATGCATATAACTCTGGGGTTTCTTTGAAAGAATATTCTAAAAATCATTTAGAATTAAGACAAGCTCTGGAAAAATGGGGTAATATGAAGCCTATGTAAGAAGTTAAATATATCGGCCATCCTATATATATTATGAAATCAAAAAATGTTTGTGACATGAGAGGAATGTTGTCTTTCTTTATTCTTCACCTATTATCGAAAAAGTCAATGCACGGAGAAGAAATAGCGACTGAAATAGGTAAAAAGAGAAATAAAAAGCCAAAAGCAGGAACAATTTATCCAGCTCTTAAAGATCTTAGTGAAAAAGGCCTTATCAAAGGCAAAAAAACCGGCAAACTAGTAATTTATTCTTTAACAAATGAAGGGAAAAAAGCTTTGGATTATGCAAGGGAATATTTTTGCAGATCTTTTGAAGATATATTTGAAGAGTACAAGAAGAGTAAAAAATAAGCTTTAAGAATTCTTTTAAGTTTATTCAATTATGAAACATCTGAAGAAAAAATATTGGCTAGCAATAAAGGTTCTGGCAATTGTTCTCGTTTTGATAGTAATCAAGTTTGCAATGCATTCTTATGGATATGAGTATATAGAACTAACATCTTTATTCTCAGCTGTAGTGGGAGGTGCCATATTCTTAATAGGATTTATTCTTGCAGGAACAATGGCAGATTATAAAGAATCTGAAAAAATACCATCAGAAATAGCATCATCTCTTGAAAATATACTACAAGAAGGAATTTTTGCAAAAAGCACAAAGCCAAAATTTGATCTTGATTCTCATAAAAAACGATTGTTAGATATTGTTCATTCTTTCAGGGAAGATCTCAGATTTACTGGCAGGAAGAAAAAAACAATAGAGTCAGTAAGCAAACTTACAGATAGCACTATAGAAATGGATAATCTAGGAATTTCACCTAACTATGTTTCCAGGATCAAGACAGAGCAGGCAAATATAACAAAGCATGTTTTGAGAGCCTTCCAGATAAAAGAAACATCATTTATACCAGCAGCTTATGCAATAGTAGAAGTGATGTCAGCATTTATGATAACAGGACTTATGCTTCTAAAACTAGAACCATTTATAACTTCTCTAATACTACTGTCAATAGTAGTTTACATATTTCTTTACATGATACTATTCATTAAAGATTTGGACGATCCTTTTGAAGAAGGGGGATATGCAGATGTAGATATGTTTCTTCTAGATGAATTTGAGAAAAAGGTCACCAATAAGAATTAATATCTTCTTGATTAAATCATATGATGTCATTTAGGAAGAAACACGGATTAGCTCTAAAAGTTTTTCTAATAGTAATTATTCTGATTGCAATAAAGGTAGTATTACATAATTATGGAATACAGTTTATATCTCCTACTCCTGTGTTTGTAGGATTGATAAGCGGTGCTGTTTTCACAATAGGATTTATATCAATAGCTACAATGACTGATTATAAGGAAAGTGAAAGAATAATTTCAGAGTTTACAGCATCACTGGAAAGCATTCTTGAGGAAGGATATAGTACAAAAAAGAAAAAGCCAAAATTTGATCTTGAAAAACATAAACAACGGCTTCTTGATATAGTCTCAGCTTTTAAGGAAGATTTGAAAAAAGTGGATAAAAAAAGAAGAGCTTTAATTTCTATATCAAAGCTATCAGAATCTATTGATGAAATGGATGATATAGGAATAGTTCCAAATTATGTTGTAAGGATGAAAGCTGAGCAGGAAAATATCATTAAAAATGTTTGGAGATCTTTTCAAATAAAGGAGACAACATTTATTCCAGCAGCTTACAGTGTTGTAGAAATAGTATCAGGCTTCTTAATAGTATGTTTGATGTTCATGAATCTAGATCCATTCATAGAATCTCTTGCAGTTTTATCAATATTAATGTATCTTTTCATATATCTTGTCCTATTCATAAAAGATATGGATGATCCTTTTGGAGGAGACGTCGGGTATGTAAACATAGATCTTTTCTTGTTAGCTGAGTTTGAGAAAAAAATTAAAAAGGATATTGATTAAATTTATAAGTCTTAGAAAATCTAAATATATTGTACTCTTTTAGTATTTTTGAAAATTCCTTTTTAATTTCTGTGAGAATCTTTTTAAAATCTTCATCATTTTCTACTTCCAAGTCTATAACACAATCCCATTCACCTATTAATTTTGCATAAAACCATACATTTGACTGCAATCTACAGTAAGTAAAAAATCTTTTTTCTTCTTCTGAAGAAAGATCTCTAAATTTCAATAAAATAAAGTATGATTTGTAGTTAATTATATCAGAATTAGGATACAATACATAATTTTGAATAATTCCAGATTTTTCAAGTTTTTTAATTCTTTGAATTGCTGAGTCAGAACTCAATTTTATCTTTCCAGCTATATCAACAGCATGTATCCGCCCATTATTTGATAGCTCTCTAAGAATAACTCGGTCTTTATCATCTATTCTAGATTCCTTGGGTTCAGAACCAAAAATCATGGGTTTTCTTAACTCGCTATGTCTTTTGTTAATCAAATAATCTCTAAAAAAGAAATTAGCTTCTACTATGATATTTACTTGTCTTTCTGCAATATACTGACCATGTTCTCTGTTTATATCCCCTAGAATATTATTAAGTTCTTGTACGTTTGAAACTAGAAAGTTTACATTGAGGTCAAAAAACCCTTCAGTACTCGTCACATACTGGGTATTGTTATGATCAATTAGATAATCTATTATCTCTTTTTCTTTTTGCAATGTAGTATTTTGAAATCTATAGAAGACTTTATAAGCAGTTAATCCAAGTTTAGCTGTATCAATAATAGTCATGAATTTGAAAATGACTTTGTTCTTTACAAGTTGTTTTATTCTGTAGTTTACTCCATCTGTACTTAGACCAACTTTCTTTGCAATCTTAGCAGCAGGTTGCCTTGCATCTTTATCCAATTCATACAAAATTTTCCTATCTTTGAGATCTAATTTTACCGTCATTATTAGGTTTATACGATAAATATACTTAAATATATCGTCTTTTAGTGAATATTATAAATAAAGCTTCTTATTTACCGATGTTATATATGAGTAGTAATAGGTGTAGTTATGGAATTGCAGTTAGAAATAAATCAACTAATGTTAGATCTAGGAGAAGATTACATGAGGCATAATATTGTAATGCTAAATATGCCAGATATTAATTTATGTGAAAAAAGAGCTGAAACCATAGAAATGCCAGATGGCAGTCAGAGACAATCTTGTTTTGGCTGTATTACACAAGGAATAGGAACAAGAGATAGAATGTCATTGGATGAAATAAAAACGACAATAGACTATTTTGCTGATAATCACGGAACAAAAATCATAGCAATACCAGGAAGAGGAGACCCATTACATCCGTCAGTGAGAGATTATACATTTGAGAAGATCAGACATGCAAAATCAAGAAGAATTGTTTCATACATTTTCAATGCAAGCAATAACTTAGATGCCTACACATGTGAATTTCTGTCAGAACATGGGGTAAATGTGATGATGAGCTTGTTTGGAAATCCGTTCATAGACGCTGATTTTTTTTCAGGAAAATCATATCCAACATCTCAAGGTAGATTACAAAATCAAGGAGTAGTTGCAGAGAATTTCAGAAGATTGATAAGAGCATATAAACATTCATCAAATCAGCCAACAGAAGGAATTTCAAGATTAGGAATGAACTATCCTTTATCAGAAGCTGATTTGGAAGATCAAACAAAACTTAAAGAACTAAAAGCTGCTGCAAACAATGACGGTCTTTTCTTCTTATCTAATACAAATTTTCAAGCTCATCAGAATCCAGAAATTAGAAAAGCTCTACGAAAACTAGCTATACAATATACAAATTTCAATATAGAACACAGTACAGGTGTTTATGGGCAATGTCAAATGGGATCAGGGTCTTCTGCTACAGTAGATTATGATGGCAAATTATTCAGATGTCCTTATATGAGAGGTATAGGAGATGGCAGTTTTCTCCAATTGCCAGAAGAAGAAAGAAGATTTGTGTTAGACAGTTACCAGCAAGACAGAAAATATATTTGCGTGATGAGAGGAACAATCAAAGAGTGATTTTTAACCGTATCTTTCTAATTCTTTATATGAAACAAGATATTGTTTCTCCAGCAGGAGATTGGACAATGCTTAGGGCAGCTGTAAAAGCAGGAGCAGATGCAGTATATTTTGGAACAGACTCTCTGAATATGAGAATGAATGCAAAGAATTTTACTTTGACAGATATTCCAAAGGTTGTTGATTTCTGCCATGATAATGGAGTTGAAACGCATCTTACTCTAAATTCTATAATGTTTAACAATGAAATGAAGAAAATAGATAAAATTTTAGAAATATCTAAAAAATCCAACTTAGATATGGTAATATGTTGGGATATGTCTGTTGTTAGAAAATCTCTGGAGTATGGTATTCCAATATGTTTATCAACTCAAGCATCAGTATCAAATGCAGAGTCAGCTAAATTCTTCAAGGATTTAGGAATACAAAGAATAGTTCCTGCAAGAGAATGTTCTATAGAAGATATCAAGAAAATAAAGAAAACCAATATAGAAGTTGAAATATTCGTACACGGAGCTATGTGCGTCTCAATTAGCGGTCGATGTTTTATGAGTCATCATCTTTATGGAAAAAGCGCCAATAGAGGAGAATGCACACAACCTTGCAGGTATGAGTATAACGTAATTGATAAACAACAAGGAAAAGAATTTTTCATAGAAGGCAATAGAATAATGTCTCCTAAAGACCTTTGTACAATAATGTTTTTTGATACGTTAATAGAAACAAAAGCAGATGCATTTAAAATAGAAGGAAGGAAAAGAAGCCCAGAATATGTACTCACAACAACATCATGCTATAAAAAAGCTCTTGAATTGCATAAGAAAAAACATCTCACATTAGGAAAAAAGAAAGAATTGTTAAAAGAACTTAATACAGTATTTAACAGAGGATTTTCTAACGGCTTTTATTTAGGAAAGCCATCTGACAGCGACTTTTCGCAAATAGGAACAAGTAGTGCTACAACAAGAAAGATGTTGATAGGAAAGGTAGTCAATATTAGTGGTAAAATAGCAGTCTTAAAAATAGAATCTCAGGAAATTAGGAAAGGAGATTTGATAAGCATACAAGGTCCTCAAACAGGAGTTGTTATGCATACTATAGATAAAATGAAAATAAATGATAAACAAGTAGAACTTGCTAAGAAAGCAGATTATGTTAATATAGAATTAGAAGAAACTGTTAATAAAAATGATAGTGTATTTGTTATAAGAAGCGTTAATCAATAATTTCGTCAAAGTGATTAACTGTCAGAAACTCTTTTGAAGATTTTGCCGGGAATTTTGAATTATATTTTCCTTTTAGGATTAGATGTTTTATTCCAAATATCTTAGCTATTTTCAATATCCCTTCATTATCTTCTGCTAATAGTGTGCTATCATTATCAAAGGTTGTAAGTTTTTTTAGTGCTTCCCAGAATTTTATATCGTGTTTTGAATATCCTATATCAATTTCTGTATATATCTTAATAAAATATTTTTCCAGCTTTGTATGTTTGAACTTGAAATCTATATCATTCATAGGAGCTGCTGTAACCATGAAGACTTTTTTATTTTGTTTTTTAAGAAATTCTAGAAAATTTATAGTATGTGGATGAAGTTTTAATAAATGCGATATCTGGTATCTTATATTCCATAACTCCATATCAAGTTCCTTTTCCCAGAAATCTATATCTCCCCATTTATTTGTTCCTATATGTTTATTGTAAATTTTTTGTAATTCTTTTTTGGAATCTTCTATATTGATTTTATGTTTTTCTGCAAACATATCTGGAAGCATATTATCCCAAAACATTCTCTCATAATGATCGTCTAATAAAGTACCGTCCATGTCTAATAATACAATATTTATTTCATTCCAATTTATCATATTCATACCTTTTTCCTTATTCACAGCATTTATTATATTTTTCCTTTGGAAGATTTTTCATTCTATAAAAAGCTTCCTCTATATCTCTTTCACTTAGTTCTTCATCTATCCAAGGATATACAATATCTTCTTCTTGTATATTATGTTCATTTAACAGTTCTATTAACCAACTCTCTAACTGGTCTGTATTCATGTCCATATCTTCAAGTTTCTTGTGAATTTTGTCTAGGTAATCCTTTATTTGTGTATGATGCATTCTAAGTAAGGCTATAGGATTTGAATTGCTTGCAGAAGATTTCAAGGCTTTCTTCTTGTTTTCCAGATAATTGAAAAGTATTTCTTCTTCCCAAACAATATGCCTTTGTAGACCTATTTTAAAATCATAAAACAGCTTATTTGATAAATTAGGATCTATTTTCTTAGAATGCTGAAATTGTTTGAATATTGCTTCTAATCTATCATGGTCTTCTGACATAAAATTCGTTATTCTATGATTTCCGATCATAATGGGCTCGCCCAGATTCGAACTGGGGACCTTCTCCAGTTTGATTTAATATCGTCAAGGAGACATCATTTGCATAAAAAGAAAATATTCATCTTTTCTTTTTAAACCGCTAGACTACAAGCCCTTTCTATCAGTTTATTAGATACAGATTAAAAGTCTTTAAGAATAGTTCTATTGTTGATTTAGCTATGGAAATGCCAGATATAAAAAATCCTCAGTTTGTAGATCTTCACATACATTCTAAATATGCAAGAGCAACTAGCAAACACTGTGATCTAGAAAATCTTGCAAAAAACGCAAAAATAAAAGGTCTTAATGTTTTAGGAACAGGAGATTTCACACATCCTATTTGGTTCAAAGAACTGAAAAGCAAGTTAGAGTGGCAGGATGGAATATATGAGTACGGTGGAATAAAATTCATGCCAACTACTGAACTATCGCTTGTGTATACACAAGGAGGAAAGGGCAGGCGTGTTCATCAATTAATTTTTGCACCAGACCTTGAAGTTGTTTCTCAGATAAACGCATGGATAGATACAAAAGGCAGGAGAGATTATGACGGCAGACCTATATTCGGGTTTTCTTCTATACATCTTGTAGAACAAATGATGTCTATTGATAAAAATATTATGATAATACCTGCTCATGTTTGGACACCATGGTTTGGATTGCTTGGAAGCATGAGTGGATTTAATTCATTGGAAGAATGTTTTCAAGACAAAGCAAAAAACATACATGCAATTGAAACAGGTTTATCATCAGATCCTGCTATGAACTGGCGAATATCATCTCTTGACAAATATGCAATAGTATCATTCTCAGATAATCATTCTCCTACACCTAATAGACTAGGTAGAGAATGCACTGTATTTGATCATAAAGACATAACATACAAAAAAATTGTCGATGATATAAAAAATAAAACGTTTTCGATGACTATAGAGTTCTTTCCAGAAGAAGGAAAATATCACTTTGATGGTCATCGTGCTTGTAATATTTCTATGAGTCCAGAACAAACAAAAAAAGTTAAGAATATATGTCCTGTATGTAAAAAATCTATGGTAATAGGAGTTCAGAATAGAGTGGAAGAATTAGCAGACAGACCAGAAGGGTTTGTTCCTAAAGGAGCTATCAAATTCAAATCATTCGTTCCTCTAACAGAAGCCATCGCATCTGTTAATGGATTTTCATCAACATCAAAGAAAATTATGGAAATTTATAATGAATTAATCCAAAAATTTGGAACAGAATTTAATATTCTTCTAAATACGTCTGAAGACGATTTGAAAAAGCATATGAAAGAAAATTTGGCAGAGTTTATTATAAAAATGCGACAAGGCAATGTAAAGTTCATTCCAGGATTTGATGGTGTATATGGCAAGCCTATATTAAACGAATCAGAAATACCAAAACTAGATATAAAACCAGATAAACTAGTTGTGAATAAGAAAAAATCAAAAGAAAAATCCTTAGGAGATTTTTTATCCAAATAGTCGTTGATGTTCTATTTTTATACATCTATCCTGAACAAATTTTATTCCATTGTCTTCAGCGAGTTTCTTAGCTTCTTCATTTTTGATGTCAAGTTGAAGCCATATTACTTTTGGTTTTATTTTAATCGCCTGCCTTGTTATTTCTAAACATTCTTCTTCAGGTCTAAAGACATTTACAACATCCACTCTTTCTTCTATATCATCTAATAATTTATAAACGTGTTCTCCTAAAATTTCTGAAGCATTTGGATTTACAGGAATTGTTTTATATCCATTATCCTTTAGATATTTAGCAACTTTATAAGAATCCTTCATTTCATTGCTTGAACAACCTACTATAGCTACAATTTTGTTGTCTTTCAAGACACTTTCAATATTAGTCATAAATATCCTTTACAAGAATATTATAGCTTTTTCTTATATCTTCCATTAGATTAGTCAAATCTTCCTTAAATTCCCATAAGTGTTTTTCTAATTCTTCTGATGTTTTTTCAATAGTATCTATAAGTGGTTTGACATCTCTAGAAGATCTAGCTTTTAAAATACCTCTATTATGAACTTGCCAGAATTCAGAGTAAGAAACATCTACCTTAGACTTATTATTTATTATTAGTTCAGGAAACTCTTTTGCAATATGATCATCTAAATTACTTTCAGCCAGTATTTTTTCAAAAGATTTTCTGAATTTCTTGTTTATATTTTGCGAAGCTTTCAATGTATCAGTTTCTATTTTGCTAACTTTTTCATTATAATTATCAAGTTTTTCATGAATAGTAGGATAAAGTTTCCTTACATCTTCATATAGAACATTAAGCTTTTGAGGAATTTTTATCTGTTTTATTTTAGTGTATTCATTTTTCTCTATATTTTTTGATGTTTGATTAAGATCTTCAATGATATTTTTAATGAATTTAGACAATTCTACTGCTTGTTCTTTACTAAGTTTTAAAGAACTTATTTTACGATTCTTTCTGATTTCATCGAAAGAATCAAAAAAACCTTTCTTTATTGATCTAAATGTAATTAATTTTGTTCTTCCTTTTGGAACAGCATCTATAAGTCCCCTTGAACTTAGAGACTGTACAATTCTAGATACTTTAGCCTTAGAAAAATCAGTCTCCCTAACAACTATTCTCTGGTCAACTTTTTTCTCTCTTATAACTATTTCCATAACTTTTCTTTCTCCATCAGACAAAACATTTAGAAAACTTTTTACATCTACTTTAACTTTCTTGAAATAGTATGTTGTTAACATAGAAATGAAAACAACTACTATAACTAAAGACACTACAACCCAAAGTTCAAATCCAAAAGGAAGATTCTCATATAGTATAGATATGTTTATTGGTTCTCCAAGTCGTGGCTTCTTTAATTCCCATTTAACAGAAATTCTTCTTCCATCACTTCCTTCTTGACCATATGCAGGTTCAAATGGAGCTATAGGAGTCCCAACAAGCTTTGACTTGTCTGCTAATGTAGATCCAACAGGGAGTTTTATAATTATAGAAAAATATTCCAAGTTATCAGTTATAGATAAACTATGTCTAAACATTCTAAATTCGTTAAATCCTATTATCTGATTTCTGGAGTAAAAAGAATATTTTACTATTGAAATATTTTTAGGAAGTAAATTTTCACATATTATCAATGATCCAACATCTTTATACTGAAGATCACAATCTATCTGTTTTCCATCTTCAGAATAAGCTCTTACATTAAAAATCCTTGAAAAAATAAAATAATCACTTTTATCTACAGCTTCAGAATAATTTAACGTAACTTCCCAACGTATGGATTCATCTTCATTTATTTCAACAATATTATCCCATCTATTTAATATAGGAGTAGCGCTAGATACAGATATTGAAAATGAAATTATAAATAAAATTGCTAAAATAATTTTTATACTATTGTTACTAATTCCCATTATTAAATTTCATAAAGAAACTTTAAATATTAATATTATATATAATAAGTATAAATAATCTTATTTAAACATTAATAAGCTCAAATAAAGCGTTTATTTATTATATAATCAATATTTAGTATTAAAAACTACTAAAAAATGAATGTTTCAAAAAGTTGATAAACGTTTCATGGTATCTTTATATACACTCCAGGAACATATAATTGTTATAATTAATTGATATAATACTATCAATTAAACAATAACACTAACTCTTTAACAAGCAACAACTTCAAAAGTCTAAAAATAATCATAATTAATTATAAAAAATTAATTATAAATATAAAAAAAGATTATTAAGAAGTTATTTAGAAATATAAAAATTCATATGTTCATACAACCAATTTAAAAATGATTGTTGAGTGTGAAAACGACAATTCGTTTGACAAAAAGGCTTTTATAAAAAAAGTCTTTTTCATATTTACTGCTCTATGAAAAATGCTAAATTATTATAAGATCGATAGATAAATTATCTGTTTTGATAATGAAACTATTAGATATATAATAATTTTATTTTGAAATTCGTGAGAATTTCGAGATTAGTGCATTTCACAAAATGCATTCAATTTCAGAGGGCTTGTTTTTTGAAAGATAACGTGAAAATTATGCAAATTAAAAAAATATTAGTCGCAGGTGCTCTAGGAGCACTTATGGCTGGTAGTACAGTAGCTTTCGCAGCAACAAGTCTTAGTGACTATCCAAAACCTTTCGTAGATGGAGCTTCTGTCAACACATTAGTTGTTGTCGGTGCTGCAGCTCAGCCAGGTGATGTTGTAGGCGCAGTAGACGTCGCAGCAAGACTTGGAGGAACTTCAGTAACAAAAGAATCCGTTAGTTGCCCTGGATCAAGTTCAGTTGGTTCAGTTACAGGAGAAGGCAGATCAATAAACACTGCTAACGAGCAGATTTATTTAGGTAACACACTTAAGAAATCTGGTCTTAGAACAGCATTGTCTAATTCAGATCTTCCAACTCTATTGGCATCAGGTTCAGTTACAGACAGTGACGCTGGAACAACTTACAGTTATGACCAATTTATTGACTTTCCAACAGGAATAGCACTATCTTATCAGAGATTAACTGGTAAGACACCAAACATGGTAGATCCAACTTACCTTTTCAAATTGGATACATCAGCATCAACAACTAGTTCTTTTTATAGAGCTAGAGTTGTATTCAACAATGAGGTAAATTTGTCTACTGTTGCAGGTGAAAAAATAAACCTGTTCGGAAAAACATACACATTCTCTGCAGACTCTACTGAAACAGGTGGAGGTAAAGTTGTCTTATTAGGAAGTGCAATAACAAAGACAATGGGAGAAGGTGAAACAGCAACTGTGACAATAGATGGAGCACAGTACGATGTAAAATTGTTAAGCGTAGGTTCTGCAACAAACGTTGGAGTTCAAATAGGAGCAGATTCTAAATCAATTAACAAAGGAAGTACAGCTACAGTAGGTGGAGTTGACGTTTACGTTGACGACATCTTTTTCAGTTCAAAAACTGGAACTGTAAGTTCTGCTTCACTGTTCATTGGTGCTAGAAAATTAATCCTTCAGGATTCAACAAACGTTAAGACAAAAATCGGAAGTGATTCTGAAAAGGTAGTTGATGGAACATTTACTAAACTTACATTAGGTAGTACCAATAAATTAACTACTATCGATGTGTACACAAATGCGCAATCATCTAACGCAGACTTTTTAACAGTAGGAGGAAAATTCCAAGACACTGTTTGGAAAAGTTTCAATGTACAATTCCCATCAGTTAGCACACCAGTGCTTTCAGATCTAAGGGATAAGGTAGAAGTACTTCCATCAGGAACTAAAGACGCTACAGTTTCCTTTACAACAGACAGAGGCTATAAGAATACTGTCAAATTTGCTCATCTAACTTCAGCAACACCAAATGCACTGCAGTTAGCTGATCAAGACGGTGACAAAATAGTAGTTGCAGAAAACCAATCTATCGACAAGAACGAATATTTCGTTCTAGATTCAGGTGATTTCTCAAGAATGTTTGAGATAACATCTGCATCTTCTTTGGGTACTTCAGACGCATCTTTAACAATTAGAGATGTATTTAGTGGTGCTACAACAGACGTTAGACTTGGAGCAACAAATGCAACAGCAAAAGTCATCGACGGACAGACTTATTACTTCAACGCAACTTCAGCAGTAAGTACAACAGACCTTAATGTAAGAATTACTTGGGGAACAAGTGCAAGTCTTGCAGATACAGGAACTTATGTAACAGTGTTCCCAACATTGCTTACAAAAAACCGTGCTAGATTAGCATTAACAAACCAAACACAATTAGTAGGTCTGAAGACAGGTCAAACTTTACAGTTCCCAACAGGAGCAGTAAACTTGTCTCTGCCAAATAACGACACTGCAAACACAATAACACCAGCAACAACAGAAAGAGGAGACTCAACTGTTCTTAAGAATGCAGCAGGTTCATCTGTAAGCTCATTAGTAATCGGTAACACAACTACTCAAAATAGTACTATCTTCGGTCTTGGTAAAACATCAGGAGGTGTAAGATGGTATTCTATTGATGCTAGTGCAACAAATGGTACCCTTACTGTAAGAGCTATGAAAGGTAAATCTAATGCAGTAGCAGGACAGACAAACTCGTCAACACCTGGAATCTTACTTGTGGAAGCACAAGATGATAACAGTGATGTTAACACAGTACTTGTAGACATTGGACAAGATACCTCAAGTGGTGATAATAGAACAAATGCTAATTCAGCAGACTTCTCATCATCAGACCAAGGTACAAACACATTGACAAGAGACAGCAACACAGATATCTCGTTTAATACAGATTTCTGGGGAACTGTTTCATGGAGAGATACAGGAGACCAGGACAAAGTAACACTTTGGTACCCACAGGATCAAGTATCTGCTCAAGTTTACGTATTAGCAGAAGGTGCTACAATAGGTGGATCTTCATCTACCGGTGGTACAACTGTTGATAAGTGGACAGTCAATCCAATAAAAACCTCTCTAGCAAAACTAGACTCTGAGGTAACAAGCGCTGACAAAGCTACAAAGAACCTAATCTTGGTCGGAGGACCTTGTGTCAATACATTAGTAGCTGATCTAAATACAGCTGGTAAATTCCCATACAGCTGTAAATCATGGCCTGCAAGAAACTTCGGTTTATTGCAAGTTGTTGATGATGCATTCGCATCTGGAAAAGTTGCTTTAGTCGTAGGTGGTACAAGAGCTGCAGATACAAGAATGGCTACATCTAAATTACAGATGTACGATACTGCTAGTTTGTCTGGAACTTCTAAAGAAGTTGTGGCTTAACGTAGAACCAACTTTGGATAAAAAGACATCTTTTTTCTTTTTTTAATTCCCATTTTTAAAACAAGGAGTTCTCTCGAACTCTAGTTTTTATTTCCTTATATTTTTATGTCAATATTTTCGAGAAATAGGGTTTGTGTATACAAAAACTATAAGTCTTTGTCATAAACCGATTTGTAAAGGTGTGTGGTAGAATGAAAAAGTATTTTGCTTTTCTTTTATTTATTCTTATGATTGTGTCAGTTGTAGCTATTTCTGGTTGCATAAATCAAGAAGAACCTAAAAAAGAACTGCGTAAGTTTACAAAAGATGGTGTTGAGTATATTTTTAACAATAACATTTATGATTCTCTTAACATTTCTATTCAGGATGAACAATATGTGAAAGCTTCTATAGATTCAGCACAATCAATAATAATTGCATTTAACGGATCTAGTTTAGAAGACAATTCTTATTTCAGTGTAGTTTCTTATAATGTTGTTGAAAAACTTAAGAACTATTTTGTATATTCCAAAGGTCAGATAAATATAGATTTCAAAGCAATTGATATAGAACAAAATAAAACAATACCAGGCGGAGCTACATTAATTTTCCTAAGAGGCCCTAATACAGGAGCTCGTGGAACTTCAGTTTACTATGATGGCAATTGTATAGTAAACAATGTTTCAATAGCATCATTTAATTCTTGTATAATGGTTCAAGGAACTGATTATAAGAATTTTTCATTAGCAGCAGACAAACTTATTCTTTCAGTATTAAATGTTGATGTAAAGTAATTAGCAACTAACATATTTTTCTAGTTGTGTCAAATTATGAAACCCTTGCAATACAATATCTTTATTTATGATAATTGCAGGAGTTTGTTTTATACGGTAAGTTTCAGTTATCATATCAATTGATGTTAGATTTAGATCAATAGGAATAGGAGATAACATCATTTTGTTACCACACTTCTCTTTAAAATCTAATAATACAGCTGATTGAAGTTTTTGAGGAAGCTCTACTTTTGAATTATTTCCAGTATCATACAAAAATACATGCATTACAGTTGTGTAGTTTAGATTGCATTTGTCCTTTATTCTCAAAGAATTTATCCAGAATTGCATCTGTTGTAGTGCATATCTTTTTCTCTCCAATATCAATGATTGAGAAAATTTGTTACGCTCTTCATACTTCTCAAGCTTCAAACCTTCTTGGTATATTCTTTTATTATACTCTAAATTTGCTTTAAGTGCTATATTGCATAATTCTGGATCATCTTTCAGTAAGCTTTCATAGTATAATGTCTGAATTCTAACGTCATTCAGCAGTAAATCATTTTCAGTAATAGTTGTCTTTATCTCTTCAGCTCTTCCAGAATCAATCCATATTCCTATAACTATTCCAATCACAAGTATTACTACAGTAAGAACAGCAGCTTTCCAAAATACGTCAGATTGCATTTTTATACCAACTCATATTTTTCTTTGCTCAGAAAGCTTTTACTTTCTGGCAACTGAAGAAGTTCTTGCTTCTTCGAGTTTCCGCAACTTACACTTTTCTTTTTTAAAAGAAAACTGCAGTCACCAATCATTATAACCTTGTGCATATTTTATAATAGAATATGCCATTAGGAATGGAAATATTGTGATGTAAAAGGTTAAATAGAAAGCTACATAAGGCCAGCTTTTCTGTTTTATTTTCATATCTTTCATTCCTACATATATTATGAAAGTTGTAGCTATTATAAGAACAGCCCCAAAATATAGGAATAGATCAGGCAAAAAAGTAAAAACATAATGTTTGAATGGATCAACTCCTACTAGATAAGCACTTATGATAAATGTTAGGTTTTTGTAAAGCCACAAATATCCAAGATACATGAATAGGCTAAGTGATAAAAATGTTACAAAATAAGAAAGTGTAAAAAAGGGTATTACATAAAATTTGAAACTAGAAGGACCTTTTCTAAACATAAATGATTTGTATTTTGCAGTTGTTTGCATTCCTCCTATATTCCATCTCAATCTTTGTTTTACCCATTGTTTCCATTTTTCAGGAGCATTTGTATATGCTTTTGCAGGACTCATTTTTATTTTATATCCTCTGCTTAATATTCTCCATGCTATTTCTATATCTTCTGTAGCGTTTTTTGGATCAAAATAACCTATTTTATCAAATACTTTTTTTCTATATAATGCAAAAGGACCTGGAGTAACATAAATACCTTCAATATATTCTGAAAGTTTTCTAGTCCATGAAATAAGTGAATATTCTAACGCTTGTAGTCTTCCTAAAAAGTTATGATCATTTTTTACAAGAATTTTTGTAGTTACAGCCATCACATCATCTTCATCAAAAAACGGTATGCTTTCTAGTAAAGAATTTTTCTCAGGATAAGAATCAGCATCAACTACAACTATGAAATCTCCTTTTGCATGTTTTAGCCCAAAATTTAGAGCTTCAGCTTTACCCTTTTTATCATTTGTTATCACTCTAAATGAGCCAACATCTAAATGCTTTTCCATAGATTTTGCTATATTAGCTGTGCTATCAGTGCTATGATCATCTATAACTATTATTTCCAAAAACTTTTTTGGATAATTTAAATTATTTAGATTTTCTATAGAATGTTTGATATTCTTCTCTTCATTATATGCAGGAACTAATATTGTAACTGTAGGAAGTTTTTCAATATTAGGTATAAGATCCATCTTTTTCTTGTTCCTGAAAAACAAAAGTACGAATAAAAAGGTCACATATAAAACTAGCCCAGTTACAGAGATAAATATAATATCAATTGGATCCATATAATTCAGAAGCATTATATTCTTTAATGCCTTTATTTAGGCAAAATACCGTATCAAATTACTTAAGAAGTTTAAGATGTCCTGTAACCTTATCGATCTTTTCTTCTTTGTCAGGACCTATTCCAAGTGCAGTTATAGTACCTTTTTTGACTTCTGTATGACCAGCATCTGTTATCAAGGAATTTGAAACCTTTAGCTTTTCAGCAGCTTTTTGAAGATCTTTTAGTTCTTTAACACTTTCTGCAGCTAGGACAACTTTTTTCTGTCCTTCATTTTCCCATTCTTGCAGTATTTTTTTATTAGCTTTCTTAGCAGATTCATGGCACGCATGTGACGCCTGAGCAGCAGCTTTTCCTACACTAAGTTTCAAATCTTCTCTAATAACAATAACTTGTTTATAGATAATTCACACCTTCTACTATATTAGATAATTAGAGTATTAGTATTTTAATCTGCAAATTAATCTCTAGATTTTCTCATAGCATAGTATATTCTTTGAAGTGCAGATATATTAGACAAAACTGCTATTATAATTATTACATAAACCAAATAAGTTGTATCAAAATATGCTAATACAATACCTATGAAAAGAATAAGCATCCTTTCAGCTCTTTCCAATATACCTCCTTTCAATTCCTTTTCTATTAACTCCTTTTCTTTTGCAGCAGCTTTTACATAAGTAGTCATCAGTGATCCAAAAATTAGCAGCCCTATCCAAAATTGTGAAGGTAATAAAACTATTGGCAATGTTAAGAAAAATAAACCAATTATTATGATACCTTCTACATATCTATCCATTACAGTATCCAGATAAGCTCCTAGTTTAGTAACCCTACCTGTAACCCTTGCTACAGCACCATCTATTACATCGATAAAAGTTGCAATAATCATGAATAAAGCAGCTAACAAAAAGCTCTGATTTATAATAAAATATAAAGAAATTAGTGCAGGAAATAGCGTTAATAAAGTCCATTGATTTGGAGAAATTCCCAACTTGCTAAAAGCAACTCCTATTCTTATGCTGAATTTTTCTAGCTTCTCTCTACGCGCATATAACATAAATTATAGTACGAAGCATAACTATTTAGAACATATATGCTTCGTACATATAGTTAGAACAAACATATTATAATCTAATTAGTTTTGTTCATAACTATAACCCTTTAACCAATTAACAGCTTGTTCTAAATCATTAAAAACTTTATCTGCCTTTGAAAAATCCTGTTTTATGGAAAATTCGTTAGGAATACCTATACAATATAATCCAGCATCTTTAGCAGACTGTAGACCATATTGAGTATCTTCAAAAGCCAAACATTCAGAAGGTTTAAGATTCAATTGCTTTACAGAATGTAGATAAATATCAGGAAAAGGTTTCCCTCTTTTAACATCATTTCTAGATGTTATAAAATCAACCATTTTATTAATTCCTGTTTTGTTTAATTTAATTAAAATTTCTTCTGTATTTCCACTAGAACAAATAGATATTTTTAATCCAAGATCCTTAAAATATTTTATTGATTCTTTTGCAAAGTGCATAAGAGTTATGGGTTTGCTCTTGAACCATTTTATAATCAGCTCTTCTTTTTCTTCTGATAGAGAGTGTTTTGGTTTCAAATTAAATCTTTCTATAAGCTCGTCTGCTATTATTGTTACATTTTTCCCAGCATAATTATAATAGTCTTCATTTGATAATGTAACTCCATATGGTTTTAGAATTTCTATCCAACCCTGCCATTGATAGTATTCTGTATCTACAAGAACACCATCTAAATCAAAGATAACTCCTTTGAATCTATTCAGAAAACTCATTTTATCTTTCCCTCTCGCCACGTATATACTGTTCTAGCATTTCTCTTGCTAGAGTATCTGCAAACTGTTGTGGGGGAGATTTCATGAAATAAGCAGATGATGATAGTAAAGGACCTCCTATTTTTCTATCCAATGCTAGTTTACAAGTTCTTATTGCATCAACAACACAAGAAGCTGAATTAGGAGAATCTTCTACATTTAACCTAACTTCTATATCAACAGGAGAATCTCCGAATTGTCTTCCTTCTATTCGTATAAAAGCCAATTTTCTATCTTTTAGCCAAGGAACATAATCACTAGGACCTATATGTAAATTTTGAGGATCTAAAGGACTTGGTAGTATGCTTTGAACAGACTGAGTTTTACTTACTTTTTTTGACTTCAATCTATCTCTTGAAAGCATATTTAAAAAATCAGTGTTTCCTCCGACATTCAGCTGATAAGTTCTATCAATTTTAACTCCTCTATCTGTGAATAATTTTGCCAATGTTCTATGTGTGATTGTAGCTCCAACCTCAGCCTTAATGTCATCACCTACAATTGGCAAGTTTTTGTCATGGAATTTTTTAGCCCATTGTGGATCACTTGCTATAAAAACAGGCATACAATTTACCATTGCAACTTCTGCATCTAGACAGCATTGCGCAAGATATCTTACAGCCTCTTCGCTTCCTACAGGAAGATAATTAATAAGCATATCAGCTTTTGATTTTTTCAGCTCATCTGTTATATTAACTGGTTTTTGATCTTTGTCTATAACAAATGTAACATCTTCTGGATAATCATGCATATGAGGAGCACATCCATCAAGAACAGGAGCCTTTTTTACATCAACATTTAGATGAGGAATATCTTTCTGGAAAACATATGTGCAGTTAGGCTTTGCAAACACAGCTTTGCTTAAGTCTATTCCTATCTTTCTCTTGTCAATATCAAAAGCAGCAACAGGCTTTATGTCAGATAGTTTGTAACCTCCTATTTCTGTATGCATCAATCCAGGAATATCATCTTTTCCATCGCGGTAGTGGTATATTCCTTGTATCAAAGAACTTGCACAGTTTCCTATTCCTGCAATAGCAACTCTTATTTCAGACATAACTTTTCCACCTGTAAAACTTTTACCACTATAAAACTTTTAATACGCAACAATTTAAATAACTTTATGTTAGATCTTAGTCCAACAGAAAGAATGAAAAGAAAGGTTTTGAAAGAAAATTTATGGTTTTTCATCCTAAAGCTAATAAAAGAAAATCCTAGATATGGAAATGAACTTAGAGAAACAATAGAAAAACAGTTTGGATTTCTTGTAGGAAATGTTACATCATATAAAGTTCTTTATGATTTAGAGAGCCAAAAATACGTTAAAGTCGAAGGCGATTATAAGAAAAAATACTCAATAACAGAAAATGGTCTAAAAGAGCTTAGAGATACAGAAAAGTTTCTAAAAGATCTTATAAATGGCAATAAAATAGTATATAACAATAGGTAATTCTATGTTAGGCTTGGAATTCTTTACCCAAATTGTTAGTCAGTTGGGATATTTAGGATTTTTCTTAATAGGACTTATATCAGCAGCAACAGTGTTTATTCCAACTCCATTATTTCTAGTGGTATTCTTTGCAGCACCTCATTATAACCCCATATTACTAGGTATAGTTGTTGGAGTAGGTTCTGCAATAGGTGAGTTTACAGGTTATGGAATAGGATTTGGTTTAGAAAGGCTTTTTGAAAAAAAATCCAAGAACAAGAAAAACTTGAAAAAGAAGCTAAAGGAAATAGAAAAGCTCTTTGAAAAATATCACCCAAATTTAGTAATATTTGGATTTGCAGCTATTCCACTTGCTCCAACAGATGCTTTAGGAATATTTTGTGGAGCAATAAAATACAGCAAGAAAAAATTCTTATTTTTCATGTTATTAGGAAAAATAGTAAAATTCACAGCACTAGCAATAATGGGATTCTACGGAATGAATTTTATTATAGACTATTTTAATATTAGGTTATAGGAATATGCCATTAGCTATTAATCCAAATATTCAAGATATAGATATTTAAGTTTTCATACTAATCATAATATTGTGATTTATATGAATAATAAGAATATAGTAAAGATAAGAACCGTTAGTATGAATGAAAGAGGTCAGATAGTAATACCTCAAGAAATGAGAAATGATATGAAAATAGATAAGACTTCTATTCTTGTTCTTATAGAAAAAAATAACGAATTAATTATTAGAAAGGAAACAGATGTCCTAAAATCGCTGGATGATGAAGAAGTTTTTTGGAAAAAAATGACTAAAAGATCTATAGAAAGAGCTTGGGATAAAGAAGACGATATTTGGGATAAGTTATATAAAGAGGGAAAAATATGAATCAGCAAGATATAGTTATTGCAAACATATCATTTTCTAATTTAGTCGAGAGTAAAATAAGACCTGCAGTAGTCATTTCAAACAATGATTACAACAAAAGGAACCAGGATATTTTAGTATGTGCTATAACATCAAATATTGATGACAAACCATACACAATTTTGATTGACAGTAGTAATCTATCTAATGGAAAACTTCCTATGAAAAGCAGAATAAAAGCTGATAAAATTCTGCAAATAGAAAAGAAATTAGTTATAAAAACATTTGCAAAATTGGACAATAAAACTTTTGATGTTCTTTCACAAGAAATATACAATTTGATTAAAAGAAAGTAATTTATTTAGGTGTTATTACTACTCCTCCTACTCCTGCAGCAGCAAATTGATGCAATAATCCTGCTAAAGTATTGGAAATATCCTGCATTTCCTGTATAGTTATTTTCCTTGATTCAGGACCAAGAACCTCAACTGCAGAAGGCCCATATACGTATATTATATTTATCAAGTCATCAAATTTCTTTACAAAGAATTTCAATTCAACTACTTGAGACCAAGCTTCCTTCACATCCTTAGGTAAAAATGAAATATCTTCCAGCTTCTCAATAGGTCTGAATATTTTGTCATGAATATGCATTTCAGAAACCTTTTCAAGCTTAGACACATGATTTTTCATAGAATCTTCAACAGCTTCCTTCGTTACACCTACAGCTTCTATAGCAAACCATACTTCTATCAATTCCTTTTTCCTAAATTCATTTATTTTGTCTTGATCCATTGTCTTAGTTAGAGTGTAAGAATTTAAGTCTAAATTAAAGACCATGTTTCTTTTTGATTTCTTCAAAAGAATGAATTTTACCTTCTTCTATTTGTTTTTTAGATATTTCTAATCTTTTGATAAGATCTTCTGAAATTTCTTCAGTATCATTTATCAAATCCCATAAAACAGTTTCATAACTATCATTCAATACCTTTCTTTTATCAAGCTCTTTCTTCAATTTATCAGATATTTGAATCATTGGCATAATGAACTTAATATTAAGAACAACTTAAGCTTTATTTAAATAACGATAGTTATTAATATAGTAACGTTTATATAGATTACTATAAAAGTACATATATGGAGGATTTATTATTGTCAAAAAGCACATGGAAAATACTTAGCAAGTTCTTGGAATATCCATGGAAAAAGTTCTATATAAGAGAATTGATAAAAATATCCTCAATAAGTCCAAACACAGCTATTAGAGTTGTCAGGCACCTTGAAAAGTCTAAAATATTAGTATCAAATAAATTAGGAAACATAGTAGAGTATAAGCTTAATAAAAATGAGGAAGTAGTTAAAAAATTATTAATGTTATACCATGAAAAATTTCTAATAGAAATTCCAGAGAAATTCAAATTTTATATTAAAAAAATAAGAGAAAATGTTGATAAAAAGAATATACTATCTTTAGTTCTTTTTGGATCTGTTGCTAAGAATAAAGCTACAGATTCAAGTGATATAGATATTATGGTAATATATGAAAAAAAGCCTAGTAGTAAAGTTATTAATTCAGTGTTCGAGAAATATAGCAAAGAAGTCCAGATAGTATATTTTAGTCGAAAAGAATTTGATAAAAAGTATAACTATGGAAATGAGTTGATAATAAATATTCTTAAGACAGGTAAAATAATATATGATAGAGATTTTTATTATACATACATATTCAACCCAATACCAAACCCTAGTAAAGAATATATAGAAGATATATTGAATGACTGTGAAAAAAAACTTTATTTTGAGTGGGAAATACTTAAAAAAAATCACGAATTTTTGTCCCCATCTCTATATACTATAATAAATAAAATATCAATAACGCTTATCATGCTTAATAAACATATACCAGATTCAAGAAAAGATATTGAAATAAAACTTGAAAAAATACATGAAAAAGAACTACTAAAGTTATTAAGGATTGTTAAAAAATCATGGGATGGTGAAATAGTTAAAATAACTAGAGAAGAATTAGAGAGTATGTTAACTCTTTTGCAAGAAAAAATAAGAGAATGTTATACTAAGCTTGAGGAGTATCAATGACTAAATCACTGGAAGATGTAGAAAAATTCATAAAAATTGCTGAGTATATGCTTAATAAAAATGAGATAGATACATCTATTAATAGGCTCTATATAGCAACTGAAAATACAGCGTCAATAATTTTAGAAAAATTATCAATTCAGTCTCCTAAAAGACACGATAAGATATCTAATGCTATTCAAGATCTTTTTAAGAAAGGAAAGATTGATAAAGATTTCTCAAATTTAATGAAAAGATTATATGAGTTGCATTTATTGTCTGATTACGGAAAAGAACCCAACAAAAAACCAACCAAACAAGAAATTATAGATATGCTAGAAGAAACAAAAACGTTTATAGAAATGGCCAAGAAAATTATTAAGGACAAGGATACCAATTAATTACTGTGATACTATGTCAACTCGTGAAAAGGAAAAAATAAAGACAATGCATTCTTTAGGAAACATGCAGTTCAAGGATGCAAAAAAAGCAATTCTAGGAGTAAAAGAGGAGAAAGTAGATTATTCTAAATATACTGAATTTGCTCTTGACCCTAATACATTTAATGAATTAGTGTATATAGCTCGTGAAATATTAGACAAAAATAAGGATGCTGACCCAGAAAAAATAGTTGGCAGAATGGAATCTCAAAAAAGAATCAAAGAGCTTATGAAAAAAGGTATAATAAATGATGGAGATGTTAGAGATGCTCTACATACAGCTTTTAGTTAACATATAACATCTTTCTAAAATCTTTTTATTCTGGTCAAAGGAAACTATTTCTAGGGAATTTAGTTTATCTAGATGTATCTAGGCGTACCTAGATTTGGGAGTGGTTAAATGGCAAGTATTGAAGATGAGGCAAGGAAAATAGCAGAAGAAATGAGAGATAGAGGAGGTTCTCCACAACATGCAAAAGAATTTCTTGATGGCATTCCAGAAATCAAGAATGTTATAGGTTATAATAAAATACGTGAAATAGTTGATATGGTTTTTTGGAGTGACGATAAACTATTAGAAGCAACTACAAGAAGAGAACAAGAAATGAGGGAAAAAATACTTACAGAAAGAGCTGCTGCTGAGAATGAGATAAGGCAAGAAAGAGAGCAAGAACATGAAAAAAGAGTATCTGATTTGCAGAAAGAAAGAGAAAGAATGGAAAAAGAAGAACATGAAGCAAGAGAACAAGCCAGAAAAGCCGAAGAAAGAGCAAGAACTGCAGCAGAAACAGCCAGAAGAACAGAACAAGCAAGAGCTAGTGCAGAAGCACATTTACAATCACAACCTCCAACAAGGCAAAGACTTGCAGAAGATTGGAGTATAAAAGGTAGCATGACAGAACCAGACATTGAACATATAATAAACATAACAAACGTTGTCAGAGACATCTATAGAAGACATAGTGGATATGTGCCTGGTGAAAATAGAGATAAAATAATTGAAGGGGTTCTTAAGGCATTTCCAAGAGATGATTTGCATTTCATCAACGTTCTTGTTGATACTATTTGCAATGTATATGATAGTGCAAGAGGAATGATGAAACAAGGAGAATATATACAAAGAGCAAAAGACACTCTTATTTATTTTCATTCAACAAAATCAGGAATTTCAAGAGAAACAATGTCAAGAGTTATAGAAGATATTATAGAAGAAGTCTATGGAGTAAATCATAAGACAAGAGAAGATGAAGAAATAAGGAAAAACTTGGCAAAAGCAGCTAGTGATCTAAGAAAGGAAGGAATAGATTCTGCTTCAGCAGTAATAAGATTGACAACTAATCCAGAATTCAAAAACACTTCTAGATATTTAATTCAAGATATAGTAGATCACATGTATAGCAACCCAAGGCCTGTTAACCCATATCTTGGTGGAGGTACAACCATTTTTGATACTGACCGAATGTATGGAAATGAAATAATATGGAAAAGAGAATACGCTGAGAACAAGTTAAAACAAGAAGAGGAAACACTAAAAAAAGAAAAAGAAGAATCTGAGAAAAGAGAAAAAATAGTAGAAGAAGAAACAGATGCTCTGAAAAGAATAGCAGAAAACAGAGAAGAGCATCAGAAAAAAATGAATGAAATATGGGCAAGAAGAGAAGAATTGCAACAAAAAATAAGACAAGAAGCTGGAAGAGATAGAGAAGGATTAGATCAGCGAGAATTTTTTAGAAATCAGATAGAATTAGCTAACCCATATATTATAAGACTTAATTTGCCAGATGAATTCTACAACTCTCTATTTCTATATTGGAATGGTTTGGAAAAAGAGGAAAATATAAGAAAGATGGTTATAAGATATCAAAAAGAAGGAAGAATAACACAAGAAGATGCTCAAAGAATTCTAGAATATATAAAAACACGACCATCTTTAATAGAAGCCTCAGATGTATTAAAACAAAATCCAAGATACTGGGTTCAACATCAGGCAGTAAGAGGAGATATTGATTTTCAGCCAAAAGAACCAGATTTACCATCTAATGATTTCTCAAGAGAACCATTTGATGAGAAAAAAGTAGTTGTGGACAAAAAAATAGATATAGATTATCCTTCTGATTCTGAAGCAGTACAAGATCTTGCAGATGAAGTAATTCCAACACCAGAAGAAATAGAATCTGGAGAAGCTGCAACTGTTGATAGAAAAGAATTTCCAAAATGGGTATTGAGTAATACTAAAACAGAAGACAAGCACGCAATAGCCAGAGATGTAAAGGCATTGCATGTAGCAATAGATGCATATGTTGGAATGAGTGTATGGAACATGCTTCTTAATCGAGCTCATGGAAAAGATAAAAAAGATGCTAGAGAAGCTGTTAGGGAAATGTGGACTATTTTATTTGAGATAAAGGATATGATGGAAAATATTTGGAAATATGAAGGATAATTATGAATGATGCTGAAATTCAAAATAATGCAAATAATCTAGGTAAATTTCTTGTTGGAATTGATCCTACAGACGTATATAGTCTATTAAAAATAGCAGCAAACAATAAAACTGAATTTGTGAAATTAACTGCAGCAGCAAAAACACCAGGACCACCACAAGTGAAGATTACAGCACTTATCTATTGTTTTTATGATATATGGAAATCAATTCCAGAGAACGATAAAACTGAAATAAAAAGAATAGCTATCAAATATGGTTCTAAAATATTCAGTAAAAGAGACGGCAGTCCATCTGAACCTATTAAAGGAGATGATAAGAAAAAATCAAGACTTAAAATTACAGAAGATTTGGGGAAAAAAGGTTATAATCCAGGAGAAGTTCTTGCAGGAATAAAACTTATTGAAGATATGTACACAACAACAGGAAAAAAGAAAAAAAATGCTAAACTAGCTGTTGCAGAAAGAAAAACAGAACAACAAGAACAAGGAATTAAACCACCACCTCCTCCACCACCGCCAAAGAAACGTCAATGGCAATTATCAACAGCTGTATTTCCAGATGGAGCAGGAATGATAACTCCTCATGGAAAAGGGCCTCAATATTACAATGATGGAGATGAAGTCACAATACAATTTACACCTAATCCTGGAACAAATTTTCTCCATTTCATGGTTAATGGAAATATATTCAATGCATCAAGAGTAGTAAGACAAGCAAACAGATTTCTCAGTCCTTTAAATCAGCAGCAACAAGGAGATCGATATGTTTACATTCTTGATGTTATTATGACAATGAATCTTTCTATCCAAGCAATTTGCGACGGAGAACCAAGATCAAACGCACCGACTATAAATGTAACACCTACAATCAATACAGGTCCGACAAATGTTAAAGTCAAAGTAAAAGGAGGAGCAGGTGGAGGAGGAAATACTTTTAATCTAACATGCCAAATTCATCCATCAACAGATGGAGGAACAATTTCTGGATTTGAAAATGGAGGAACTCGTCATTATCCTGCAGGAAGCATTGCACATGTTACAACACTAACAAAAGAAGGAGGAAATTTCTTAGGTTGGATAGTTGATAATCAAACTATTCCGCCAGGAGGTCCAGTACCAGCAACATTAACAGGTGTAACAATAAATGACCCAGGTACAGGAGAGTTTGGATTAGATATTGTAATGAGCAAAAATCATAATGTTATTGCAAAATTTGAAGGAGGAGGAGCTCCTACAGATTTTGAAGTTGAAATAAAAGAAAACAGGCACGATGGAGTAGCTGGACTAACAAGAATAGATATATTTGCAAAAGTAAAAGGAGGAAAAGATCCTTATACGTATCAATGGCATATTGAAGACGATGAAGGAGAAGACGCAATAGCAGGAGGAAAAACAAATCTTCCAATAGCTCCAACAGCAGATAATTTCTCAGTAATATTCCAAGAACAAGGAACATATAATGTATTCTTGCTTGTAACAGATTCAAAAGGAAGAAGAGAAACAGCAACTGCTGAAAAAACAATAAGAGCACCTTTTGAAGTAAAAATAAAAGAAGACAAACATTCTGGAGATGAGCCTTTGATAGTAAAGATTTGGGCAGAAGTTGATGAAAAAGCAAAACCATATACATTTAGTTGGGAATTTGAAGATGATCAAGAAAAAATAGCTAGAGGTATTGCTGTAACTCCTGTAACAACAATAGCAGATTCTGAAGACAAAGCAATATCACATACATTTTTAGCTGTAGATGCAGCAACAGGAGATCCTGTAGATGAAAGAACCTATAAAGTAACACTAACTGTAACAAAAACATCTAGTGGAAAAACATCTGTAACATCTGCAAGAAAAACAGTTAAAAAGAAAAAGCCAGTAGACAGATTCAAAGTAATAGGTCCAAAAAAGCCATCATTCTTAGGAGCATATGAAAGAGGAGCATATAACAGAGTAGCATCAGATCAAACAAAAGGAATGACGACAATGCTTCCTAAACTTCGTATAGCTTTAATGTCAGGTAGGCGAACATTAGGTCAAGAAGCAAGAAACTATTCTAAAAATTACATAAGGACAATGAAAGAAGGAGAAAGAAATGCAAGAACAGCTCTTACTAATGCAAGAGAAGCTTATAGAACAACCATAGCAAATATTCCAGCTCTTACACAACGTTTAAGAACTAGATTAGAATTACAACCTCCTACTGGAAGAGGAACTAATATAGCAGATATGATAAAAAATATAGGAGGTGCTATTGCAGAATCTGTCAATACACCTAGTTTTGATCAAGTTATTGCAGAGCAAATAAGACAGTCATATGATCAATTAAAAACAGCACAAACAGCGTATGAAACAGTAGTTAAAGGATATACAGGAGATTTGAGAATAAGAGCTTCTGATTTTAGAGAAGACTTGCACAAAGTTTTAGATGACAGAGTTGCAGGACTTGTTACAAGTTTGAAATATAGATATCATTTAATTGGAATGCCTGGTGCAGATAGTGTAGGTCAAGATCTTTCAGTAGATCTTACAGCATTACTAAAAGCAGAAGCAGCTTGGCTTGCAGATTTCTGGGCAAAACATCAAATAAGTATGATAACACGAACTTTCGGACGCTTTGGTGTTGGATTAAGAACAATGTCAGGATGGAGTCAAGGCATTGGAGATGTTTGGGACACAATTACTTCTAATTTATGGGCATTTATAACAGGACCAATTATTTGGGGAACAATATTGATATTATTCCAGTTTGGATTTATGGCAGCATATGCTCCGCCAGATCTTCCAGGATTTTTATATTATTTCCCTTTAATATCAGGAGCATTGATTTGGATAATTAATTTTGCAAATATCAAATTTTTCCTCGAAACCTTTGATCACTTGATATCAGGAATAATAATAGGATATGGAGTAGTCATGTTAGTGGCCTCCCTTGGATTGTACTATGTATTTGGCCTTAGCGGTTGGATGGGCAATATAGTATATGTTGTAGTAGTAGGAATATTGTGGTTAATAGGAGCATTCCAAATTTATGCAGCAGGCGGATTTAGAGTAGTAGTTCCAATAGCTTTGATAATAATGTTGTTTGCATGGTTTTCTCTTGGACCTTATTCTGGATATATTAGAGATATAAGAGACCAAATAGTAGCTCCGCTCAAGCAAGTAATTTATTATGTAGGAGATGCTGTAAATGATATTTGGCTATTGATGACAAACCCTTCAGAATATTTCTCTCAACAGCAGTTGAAATCAGCCCGTCCTGAAAAAGCCCTCTCATATCCAAAAGGAATTGAGGCTGTCAGGCTCGACGTCCTTCCAGAACAAGTAGAAGAAGGAGGAGAATTTGCATTATATGCAGTTATCAAAAATGAAGGAGAACAAAAAGCAGAAAATATAAAAGCAACAGCTCTTTGCAGGTCAGATAGATATATTCCAGATAAAATACAATCAAATCTAGCAGGCTTATCATGCAAAGAAGTTACTCCTTTGCCAATTTCTCCACAAAGCCCTGGAAAGTCGGTATTAAATCCAGGAGATGGAGATACTTATCAATTTTTGCTAAGCGTAGGACACATGACTGCTTCAGGAACATTAGATATAGGACTTATAACATATACAACAAATGTGAAAAGAGTTGTATTTAATAAAATAAATCTTTCAATAGAATATACTTATAAAACATCTTCAGAGCTTACAACAGAAATAGCTACTCAAACTGAAATAGAAAGAAGGCAGCTTGCAAAAGAACAATTCTATTATCAGGAAATTGCAACAGCAAAAGTAGGTCCTGCAATGGTAGGAATGACAGTAGGATATCAGCCATTGACAGAAGGAAGAAATGCAATATTATTGGTAAATGTTCTTAACAAGCGTCCAGATGGTTATGTTGTTCTAACTCCACAAACTCCATTAGTTGTAAAGATTCCAGATGAGTTGAAAAAATCAGGAACAAAATTAGATTGTCAAAATAATTTAAAAGCAACAGCATCATGCACTGGTGGAACATGTACAATAACTCCTAAGCAAAGAATAGAAATAAACAATAGAAATTACAAAGAAAGTCTTGCAATGATTTGTAAATTTACAGTAGCAAACGATACTTTATTAGATGCAGCAGGTTCAAGAACAGGCGTAATAACAGCAACTCTTGACAAATATAATTTTGTCTATATTGCAGAGAAAACTATAGCAGTAATACCATCACCAGAATTAACAGGTCAACAGTCTCAATTAATGACATGTGCACAGTTCTTTGATCAGAAAAAAGCAAATTTCAATAGACTAACAGGCTTGGTAACAGGCACAGAAAATCCATTTAACTGGTTCCAAGATAAAAATAACAGAGATCTGGTAAATAAAGTAGCAAAAGACAAAGGAGTCACTAGAGAAGAAATACTTACAATAGCTTACTACAATCCTACAGTAGAAGGTGGAACAAGCACTGGATCAAATACAATAACTACATTTGATGAAAATACAAGGGGTAAAATAGTTCAAATAGCAAGAGCTCATAAAATAGATGACGAAGGAGTTAGATGGATATTGAAAGTTGCTAGAAGAGAAACAGGATTTGGGCATTGTGAATCAAATCCTCCTCCATCAGGAAAATATGTAGGAGAACAAGGAACTTGTCCTTCTGGTCAGAAAGTAAAATGTAGTTCAGTAACTGCTTGCGGAGTTATGCAAATACACAAAGCTTCTCATCAAGATTGTTATGAAATAAAAGATACACATTCATCAAATGATATATGTTCAGATAATAATTATTGCGGAGGAAAATCTGCTTGGGATGAAGTTTGTAATATAGATGCTGGAATACATCATCTTTTAAGAGATTATACATCATTAGGAAGTTGGGAAAAGGCTGTTAGTAACTATAATCCAGGAAGTTCTAGTTATTTAGCTGAGGTAACGTCTGAAGACCTTTCTGCAGCAGAAATATATATAACAAAGTACCCTTTAGGATCTTCTATAACATCTACAGGAAATACTCAAACAACAGATCTGAAAACAACTTTAGCAGCTCTGAGAAAAAAAGTAGATAACAATTGTCCATCATCTAATAGCAAACAAGCTCAATTAGAATGTGTAGCAGATCAAATATTAGCAAGTCCTGACAGGGAAAAAATAAAACAAAGTTCTTTATACCAGCAATGCCAAACATGCTTCCCATTAGTTGAGCAATATTCTGGATCAAGTGGATCAGGAAATGCTTTAGAATTGCGTTCTTGTGAAAATGCAGGTCTTGTAAATGGACAATGGCAAAAAGGAGTCGCAGAAACCACTGTATCTCCATGCGATACCTTAGGAAATAATGTAGATAAAACTACACAATGTATTGATAAAGTAAAATCTATTGCACAATCAAAAGGAATGAATATAAAAGTCTCATCATTGGACAGAGATGGATCGCCATGCGATAGCAGACACAACACAGGTCAGGCAGCAGACATCCAACCGCTTAATGCTGATGGTACAGTTGATGAAAATCCAGACAGTTATATTAAATTATCTTCAATAATACAGGAAGCAGGATGCTTTACTTGGGTATTTAATGAAGATTATCAGCAAACAGGAACACATTGTACATCTGGATCAAGTGGTTATCATGTTCATGCAAGTTTACCAGGCTAATTCTAGTTGTTCTATCCATACAATTGTAACTCTTTAGCCTAAGGAAGTGATTTCTGGACTATCTTACAACTATACCAAAGTTTACTTGAGATATATTTAGTAGAAAAAAATACTTATTATAAAAAGTGTCAAAAAATGACACTTTTTGAAAAGCACTAAGTAAAATCATCTATTTAAATATAAATCATATATTATTATAATGAAAAAACAATATTATAAACATACGAATTATAAAACCCTTCCAAGTATAGGAATTTCAAAAAGCGAAAAGTTTTTATTGGATTTGATTGAGAAAAACAATCTTGATGTTTTTGGATTAAAAGAGCTGGAAAGAATAACCTCATGGAGAAAAATAAAGCTAAACAACACTTTATATTCAATGAAAAAAAAGAGCCTTATAATAAATATAAAAAGAAACATGTATACTTCATCAGAAAATTTTCAAAAAAATATCTTCAAGATAGCCAATTCTGTCGCAAGTCCATCTTACATAAGTTTCTGGACAGCGCTATCTTTTTATGGATATACAGAACAGCAGGTAAATGCAATACAGATTGTTTCAACAAAACAGCATAAAGATTTATCTATAAATTCCCATAGAATAGAAATAACAAAGTTTAAGTCAGAAAGGTTTTATGGATATAAAAGAATAGAAAATTTTGTCATAGCTGAAAGAGAAAAATCTATTATAGATTCTTTTTTCTGCCCTAAAAAGTGCGGAGGTTTTGATGAAGTCTTGAAATGTTTTATAAATTCGTGGAACAGTCTTGATAAGGAAAAGTTTGTAGAGTATTTGATAAGATTCAATGATAAGTCCCTTGTTTCCAGAATTGGTTATATAATATATGCATTGAATCTTGATAAAAAACGCGAGTTAGAAATATCAGAAAAATACAAATCAAGCAGCTTTGTACTTCTGAACCAGGAAAATAAAAAAACAAATAAGTATGATAAAAGATGGAAAATAATTTTAAACCATGACATAATGAAAAAAGAGGAGATAAAATGATAGATAGAAGATACTTGGAAAATATATCAAGAATAACAGGGTTAAACTTATACCAGCAGGAAAAAGATTATATGCTAAAATTAGTGCTCTATTATTATTACAAAAATTATGACAAAGCTGTGTTTAAAGGAGGAACATGCATAAAATATCTGTTTGGAACAGATAGATTCAGCGAAGATCTTGATTTTAATATTATAACTACGCCTAAAAAGTTCAGAGAACAGATAAAAAAGACAATCGAAAGAATTTCTTTGTTGGGATTTAGATTCAATATTCTTAGAGAAGAAGAATTTAGCGATGCATTCACATGTGAAGTCGCTTTTGATGGACCATTATCAAGAGGAACACTTCAGACAAGAAATAAATTTAGAATAGACGCAGGAAAAAGAACAGGAACTTTTTCAAACCCTCAATGGAAAAATATAAAATCAGAATATCCAGAAACAGGAGATAATTTCCTTGTTCTATCCATGAAAGAAGAAGAAATGCTTGCTGAAAAGATAATTTCCATGATGTCAAGAAAAAAGGGCAGGGATCTGTATGATGTATGGTTTTTGTTGAATTCAGGAATTAAAATAGACAAGAATATTTTAAAGAAAAAAACGCAGAAAGAGAAAGTAAAGATAAATATAGATGCCATTCCTGAAAAAGCTCAGTATGAAAATGATATGAAAAGAATTTCCAACAGAATAATTCCATATGATCAGGTAAGAAATGATGTTAGAATTCGCCTGAAATCAATTTAAAGTAAGAGCTCTTATACCTAACTCAGTAAATAATATGACAAGAAACTTTGTTTCACCATTATAGGGTTGTTCTAACTATACATCACGAGGTACATATATTTAGGTTTTATGTACAGTGATATGTACGTAAAAATAAATAAATTCTAGTATTTAAAGTCACTACCTACCGATAACTTTATATAGTTAGGCCGTATATATTACTGTTAAAGAGTAACAAGAACAACGTTCTTGTATACAAAATAAGTGGGGTAGATAAAATGAACTATAAACAACTTGCAATAGCTGGAATAGCTTTATTGACTCTAGCAACTTCAGGATGCGGTGGAGGAGCTCCAGCAACACAGCCATACGGAGCTGTAGTAATAACACATAAAGCAGGTAAAGACGGTAACTACATAGATAGAATAGATTGTAGCGGCCTTTCAGAAGGCACTGTAATAACTCTTGCAGGACAAAGAAGTGATTATACACAAAGAAGACTAGATGCAGTACATGCAAATGCAGAAAGAAGAGACGAGCATACAGAAAAAATGTATAACACAGCATCACGTGCAGTAAGCGACGCTAACAGAAATCAACCAGCTGATAAAAAACAAGACAAAAGTCCAGCACAAATGCAAGAAGATCTTTATGAAAGATCTTTGAAATTATAAAAGTTTTTTTCTTTTTCCTTTTAATTATAATTTTCTATTTAATTTTCTTTAAATTATATGATAATAAATTTTATTCATGAAAACATCTAAATCTAATATAAGCAAAATAGTTATAGTTGTTTCACTAGTTTCTATATTAGCAATATCTGGCTGTGTAACTCAAGGTTCTAGTTTTTTTGATAGCTTATTTGGAAAAGTAGGCGATATTTTTGGACTAGATGTTGTAAAGCCATCAAGACAAGTTAGTGCAATAGGAGTTACAGATCCTCTTGTTATAGACAGAGTATGGACATTGCCAGAAAATAGAGTACTTCCAGATACAACTCTTCAAGTATTTATGGAAGTTTCCAACAAGGATAATGACCCTTCAAAACAAGGCTATCCAAAAGTAAATATATTTGATGCAGGAGTCTTTAAGGATAGGAATGGAAACAAGTTTTGTAATAGTTATACATTGCCAAAAAGTATTGACGAATGCGGGCCAAATCCAATTACTTGTGGATCAGGTGCAGCTAGAGACAATGAAAAAAAATGTGAATTAAAAATAGGTGCAACAAAGCAAATTGATTTTGTGTTAAAAGGACCTACAAAAGAAGAGATAGCAAATGTTATAACAAAAGCAAAGATTAATTACAAAGTAAGTTATTCATACAAAGGAGGAACAAATTATGAAATCCTCGTAGTAAGTTACAATGAAATACTTAGGAGACAAAAAGATGGAAAAGCCCTTACAACTAATTTAATAGACACAAAAGGAAGCGGTCCAATAAAAATAGATGTAGAACTAGGAACACCTTACGTAATATCAGGAGAGCCTTCTACAACTACAAAAGCATATATTATATTTAAATTAAGAAACGCAGGATCAGGTTCTTTAGTAGGTTCTGCTATAGAAAAAGAAGGAGGATTAAAAATATTTATACCAACAGAATTGGGAGCTAAAATAGAAAGCCCGGATTTTGAGTGTAGTGTAGAAGGAGCAGATAATGTCTGCAAAAATAAAGAGGAAATAAAATTCTTCAAATCAGAATCTGAACCATTCCAGATAATAGTTTCTGATATAATCAAGCTTCCTGAAGGAACTCCTTTTAGAACACATTTAATAAAAGCTGAAGTATTTTATGACTATGAACTTAGAGGATCTGCAGAAGTTGAGATTAATCCTATAATAAAAAGATAAAATCTTAATTAGATTTATAGCAAACTACATTCTGCAAAGTGAAGTAAAAAAACAATTTATATCGAGTAAAGTAATAATTAAATTATGTTTGAGCAACTTATTGCATTCTTGCCTTCTGTTGATATTATTATAATTGGTTTGCTTGGCGGAGCGATAAGAGTGGTCATTGGATGGCTTAGTGCTGAGAGTGGCGAGAAGTTTAATTGGAAAAAAGCCTTGAAGACAATAATTATATTTATGTTCTTCAGTTTTCTTGTAATAACTGTTGCAGGTCCACAATCCTTAGGATTTGCCTTGCTACTTGGATACGGCGGTGATGACGCATTTAATGCTTTGTACAGAAAAAAAGTTGGAAAAGGATTTGGAGAATCTATTCTAGGACAGCCTGGAACTGGTCTCTCTGCTTCAATTCCACAAGATCTTAATGATAGGCAGCGCTCAGGTTATGATTTTATTTTAAAATATGGAAAGATTACAAATGACCAATATCAAAGAATGAATAAATGTTCTAACTCAACTGCTAAGAGAGATTTAGTTCAAATGTCTAAAAGAAAGATAATAAAATCTTATGGAAAGAATAAAGGAATTTACTACAAGTTGAATTGAAAATTCAACTGTACAGGTGAAGCAAAATTTCACCATGTATAAGCTTTCTTAAATTAAATGCCAATGAGATAAGAGCTCAATTACGCATTCTAAAGGTAAATACAAGCACATATGTATAGAAAATAAATTATAATAAATGGACAATCCATAGAATATTCATGAAAAAAATATTTTTGCTTGTATTACTGTTACCTATAATTCTTGTTTCTGGCTGCATAAGCCAGACATCTGTTGGAAATGGTATTGGAGTTTCTTCTTTTTTACAGCCTTCACAAGTATATTCAGGAACTAAGGCAACTATATATATAGACATTGAAAATAAAGACATTTCTGCAGTAGATGCATCAGTAGAAGTGTTTAACACAGGAATTCTAAAAAAAGAAAGTGAATGCAAAGCACAGTATAATCAATTTTTGCCAAAAGAGATAAAAACATCTACCTGTGTATTAACTGCACCAAGCTTTAATGAGTTATCAAAGCCATCTACAGATACACAAGTAGATTACAAAGTAAGCTCAAGAAAATTATTTTCAGCACCAATTCAGTTTGATATAATGAGCCAGAGTGAATATGATAAAGAATTGTATGCAGGAACTCTAAAATATGGAGGAAAATCTCAAAGCTTCTCAGATCCAAACATGAATATTAACATAGAGTTTTCAAAGCAGCCACCATTTATATCAAGAGATGGAGAAAAAGCGTTTATGTATGTTTATATAACAAGTACAGGCAACGGCTTTTTAAGAGATATTGATGAAACAAATTTTGGAATCTCTGTAAATAATGACGCAGACAGTAGCATTCTTAATTGCGATTTTCCAAATCAAGCTAATAAATTAATATCTATAAAAGGAAAGTTCCCTCCAATCACTTGTGAGATAAACACCCCTAAAGACAAAAACTATTTAAGGAGCTTTATCATAATAATTAAGTATAATTATGATTATGAGGTTAGAGGAAGCATTCCTATAACTATAATTCGTTAAAGTGATTAAATGAAATCTTTCAAAAAAGTTCATATTGTGTTGTTATTATCATTAATAGGAATCTTGCTAGTTTCTGGATGTATTGGTCAAAGATCTGTTACTGTTCTAGAAAATGACGGCTTGAGAATAGCAGAGTTTTCAGCAGAACCTCAAGACGTAGATGTTAATGATGCTGTTACATTCACTTTACAAATAGAAAATGTAGGATATGTTGATTCAACAAATGTTAATGTTAGTCTAGGAGGAGTAGAAAATTCTTGGAGAACTTTAAGCAATGCTTTAGTTGCAGATTCAAATGATTTTTCAAAAAGATATTCTAAATTATTCCCTCCAAATCCAAAATTCAACCAGCCAGGAGATTTAAGAGTAGCTTCTTGGATATTCAAAACACCAGAACTGCCTCCAGGTCTTCAAGTAGATAGAAGAGTTGATGCAAATGTCCTTTATAATTACAAGACAACAGGAAGTATTACAGTAAGAGCTGTTGGAGAGCAGTACTTAAGAACAAATTATATAGCAAAAGGAAAAACAGTTCAAGCGCCTGATATATTTAATACAAATGCACCTGTAAAGTTACTATGGCCAGTAACAGGTCCATGGGCAAACTACTTTATCAGAGTAGATGATTCAGCAGATGCAGAACAATTCCAGGAAAAAGCTATACAAATAAGATTGGTTAATGTAGGAAGTGGTTTTCCTATAACAGACGGAGTTCCTGGAAGGGTTTATGGAAATATAACAATAAGAGGTCCTGCTAAGTTTAGAGACTGTTTAGGATCACAAAACACACCAAATGTTTACATAACACCTGGAACACTAGGAGCAGACTTATCAAAATTAAAAGTATCTAAAGGAGAAGTTACATTATCTTGCATATTAGTAATAGACAAAACAGTATTTCTACAAAGAGGAATTCCAGAAGAGCCTATTGTAATGAACTTTGATCTAGACTACAGATACTATCTGACAGCTCCAGTATCAATATCAGTAAACTCTTATAAATAAGACAAACGACGCGTGTCTACAAAGAACATGCGTTCTTTGAGATCTCAACGAGCTATGCTCGATTGAAGATGAGTGAAACGAGCTAACGGAGAGCGTCAGATTATTTTTGATTTTTCTTTTATCAAAATCTCTTTTCTAAAAACTTTTATAAGCCAAGCAATCAAAGTATTAGCTATGAAAAACAAATTTACTCTATTGCTAATATTGTCTTTAGTAGGAATAATATCTGTTTCTGGTTGTATTGGTCAATCTCCACAAGGATCAAGTTCAAACGGCCTTATTATAAAAAATGTATATACAGATCCACCTTCTGATTTAATTAAAGTAACAGATCAAATAGTAATATTTTTTGAAGTAGAAAATGTTGGTGCATTTAAGGCAAAAAATGTTTTTGTAGAAGTTTCAGGAGCAAATTGGGCTCCTTCAGAGTCAACAAGAGTTTTATTAGGAGATATAAATCCTCCTGACCCAATAACAAATTCTCCAGGCGGTCTAAAACCAGTTGCAATGAGAATTCCTGCACCAATAGTACCTGAAGGATCAACTGTAACATATCCATTGAAGATTAGAGTAACTTATAATTATGGATCAAGTGCAGCTATTATAATACCTGCTTACAGCGAGCAGAGATACCAAAGAGATATTCAACAAGGAAAGCTTACACCTACAACAACATCTGAACTTATCGTACAGCAATCAAAATTACCTACACCTATAAAAGTAAGTGTATTAGGCCCAGATAAAATGGTAGTTCCAAACTATCCATATGAAGAATTTAATTATCATATAACTTTTACAAATATAGGAGATGGAGTTCCTATAACATCAGGACAGGACGGTTTAGTTCATGGAGGTCTTTGGATAACAGGTCCAGGAGCTTATTTTAAAAATTGTTTAGGTCTTATGACAGACTCTTTTGCTAACAATCCATTATGGACAACACCAACTGGAATAAATACAATACAAAATTTATGGCAATTTTATTACCAAAATACTAATACAAGAGCCCTTGTAAGGTATGATGACAATAGTTGGGGATATGCATTTGAATACTCATCAGGAGGATTTGCACTAGGAATAAATTCAGTAAATGCTTTTGTTAGATATCCTACAATATTAGACTGGGAGTTTCTTGGAAGCTATATAAATGGAATAAAACTTCGTACAGGAACCCGCTCTGTAACAAGACCTTGTACAATAGCAATAGATAATCAAGGAAGAGGAGGATGGGAATCTAGAGAAACAGATACAATTACTTTGAATTTTGATCTAAGATATACATATTACATAGAGAAAGATTTTACTATTTCCATAACAGCACCTATAATAAAGAATCCTAATAGACAATAAAATTCTTCTATAATGTTTATAGTAATGGACAAAACTATTTGGAATATTAATAACTTGTCCTTACTACACTCAAATAATATAAATTATTTGTTGTCTTATAGTTAACCCAGTAAAGATTCCAGATATGATAACACTGGGTTAACATATAGCTCAGCATGAAATTATATCTTGTTTATTTCATGGTAGAGCTATAAAACAGAAAAGCTGTTTTAAAGTTCAAAAGACTAGAAAGTCTTTTGAACCATCAAAGACATAATATCATACGTCTAGAAAGCTATGTCTTCTAGTATAACTATATTAATCGGCCAATCTAAAAAATAGTCATGAGTAACAAAAAAATATCCCTATTCCTTATATTTTCCTCTATCATAGCAATACTAGTTGTATCTGGTTGTATTGGACAATCTTCTGGTGTAACAGGCTCTTCTAGCGGTATAGTTGTTAAAAATGTATATACTGATCCGCAACAAGACATTATAGAAACAGGAGAAGATTTGAATATTTTCTATGAATTAGAAAATATCGGCGGTACAACAGCTACAAATGTAAGAACAACTATATATGGTTTTACATGGATTCCTGAAAATGATAGATTAGCAAATTATTGTTATCCAAAACCATCTTGTAATAGTGGATATACTATGTATCCTCCTGATCCAATAACAAAGTCTCCAGGAGGAATACAGGCAATAAATATGAAAATACCAATAAGAAAAGATCTTTTGCCAGCAGGATTAAAGAAAACATTTCCATTAACTATACGATCAAGCTATGATTACAAAACTGTGGCAACTGCAACTCTTCAAGGTTATAGCAAAAATAGATATAATAGAGATATTCAATTAGGAAATCAACAACCAGTTATAGCAGAAGCATCGATTCCTATTCAAAAGACAATAGCAGATACTCCTATATCAATAGCTATTTCAGGCCCTGATAAAATGATTGTCCATGATGTAGCATCATCAGGGTCATTCAAATTCACATATAGAATAACATTTTCAAATATTGGACAAGGATATCCTATAACAAATGGAGAAGAAGGATTATTAGTGATAAAAAGTTTGAAAATTGAAGGTCCAGGAGTTACATTTTCTGATTGTATTGATCAAACAACACAGTCAAATGAGCTTAACGGAATAAATGTTAAACTAAGAGGTTCCAGTGTAACAAAGTCTTGTACAATTGAAATAACTAATTCAAAATCATCCCAAGACTCTTGGTACAATAGAGAATTTAACACGATAAATATTTACTTTGATCTAGATTACAGATATTTTGTCGAAAAGAGTTTTAGCGTATCAATAACAGCATCTCCTACATATACAGGAGATGGAACTTGTTCAAATTGTTAAGTACATTTCATAGTCTTGTAAAACTTTTTAATAAAATTCTAGGTAATTATAACTATGAAAAAGTCCAAAAGTTTCAGAAATACAGCTATTATAATAATATTGTTCGTCTTTGCTACACTTGCTTTAATGATGAATAACATTTCTAGTCAGACATCAGGAAATTTTATTTTTGAGAATAATCCTATACAATCTTCCTTTAACTTAGGAATACTTATTATAATATTGATAATAATTATAGGTATATTTGTATACTATCTAGAAAAAATTACAGAGAAAATAGTGAAGATGTTTTAGACTATCAGATACTATCTAAACATTAGGTTTCTCAGTAGTATCTTTAAATCTTTCTGTATATTCATTTGAAGGAAGCTCTTCTTGAGATTTTCTGGAAAATAAAGAAAGATCTAATTTATTCTCTCTTGGAGCATTATCAGTTTCTTTCTTTTCATTCTTCTTTAGTCTTCCTACAAAATCATTCCATTTTTTTGAAAAAATATCCAAAGATTCTTTTATGTCTAATTTCTTAGGCGCATCAACATCTTCTTTTTTGAACAGTTTTCTATCAAGGAAATCTAGACTAAATCTTTTCTTTCCAGTCCTTAATCTAGACATAGGAACATTTACTGTATTTCCAGGAAGTTCTACTATATCATCCTTAAGACACTTGTTACAAAGCTTTACTCTTACCTTTGTATTAAAATTCCTTATACATCTTCTGCAGTAATAAAGATAAGGATATTCCGAGAAATTATCCCAATAATCTCTGTAATGTTCCATAGAGTCTACTCTCTCTGAATTTTCCCAAAGCATATTTCCACATTATAGTAGAAGACATTACTATTTACATCATATTAATGTCTTCTGTATACATTCAAAGAATCGATATTCTTTGATGTGCCAGAGAATATCTATTCTCTGAGCATAGTATATGACATCATATTATTCCAGTTTGTTATGTCATATACTATAAATATAACTCTAGAAAGTATTTAAATAAGAGAAAAGTCACTACTTATAAGTTATTTACAAGCCCATTACAAATCCAAATCCATGAGAAGTCTTTTCCTCTTCATCATCATATTTCCTTAGAACATCATCTCTGTCTTTGTATTCTATAGCAAACTCTTTTATCAATTCTTTAGATTTTTTTACAGATTCGTCTGTACCATCAAATATAATGAAAAATCCTTCATCTTTGAAACCCAAAGAAGAACACATTCTTATTGAGATGCTTTGCCTTCCGGTTAAATCATCTTTCTTTAGTGCATCTTCTGCCTTCATTCTTTTCTCTCCAGATACTAAAAATACTTCTCTCATGTTAAAATCACATCAAATATAAGATTATTTAGATAGTTAAGAATAAAAGCCCTGGTAGGCAGAAAGGTGAAGAATTAACGTTCCTTAATAACGTATTTTTTATAATCGTTTATATACTTTTTAAAAAAGTATTGGACAAATATATGTTCTTGTTTGGTTTTCTGAGATCGTTCTAAAGCAGTGTAATAGCTGTCTCTTTTGTTGTAGTTTATATCTAACATAGGAAATCCATGTTTCTGTAGAACAAAGTTCATCAAAAGCCTACTTATTCTACCATTACCGTCTCCAAATGGATGTATAGAAACAAATTTTAAATGAACCAAAGCAGCTAGTTCAACTGGATATACATTATTTTTATTTTTTTCATACCATTTGAAAAAATCTTTCAACAAAGCATTTAATTCGGTTGGTATTGGTAGCTCTACATTGCTTCCAATTATTTCAACAGGATAATTTCTAATATTTCCAGCTATTTCATGCTTTGTATCTTTGAACAATTTATAATGCCATTCTAAAATAATTTTTATATTGAGGTCTTTATTATAATTTAGTATTTCATAAAAAACATTCTTATGATTTTCTGCTTCTTTTATATCACTTACAGATCTATTTGATGGTGTTATATTGTCATGGAGAAGTTTTGCAGTATCTTTGTATGTAAGAGAGCCACCTTCAATTCTATTTGTATTGTAGGTAAATTTTATCATGAAATGTTCTATATATTTTTCTTTTATTTCCTTGGGTAATTTTTGTACAAACTCTTTAAAGTTATGTTTTATAGAATCAAGTTTTTTATACCATTTTTCCTTGTATATATCATTCATGAAAGATTTCTTCAATTCTTCAATGTTTTTAGGGATTGATTTGCCTAAATATTTCTCCTTTTTTATCACCTTCTTTCCGAATTTTAAGCTATGTTCAATGTAGAAAAATTCTTTATTGCCTATGTTTCTTTTTCTAATAGTTACCATATTAAACTACCAATATTATATTACCCCTACTTATATATAAAGTTTATGATTATAGAAGAAAAGTAGGGGTAGGAAGTCTAATAAAAGCCTCGAGAGGGAATCGAACCCCCAACCCTTTGTTTTCTCGAATAAGCTATACGAAACAAATACTCTCCCAGATTGAGCTATCGAGGCATTTATGAAATACAACTATTAGAAGAAAATATTAAATTAGACAAATCTAAAACTCGAAGCGTTTAGCCACGTCGGTAATGATAAAACTGTTCCTAGTAAAGCTATAATCAATGCAATTGCCAATATACTTACCACAACAAACGCAGTTATCATATCTGTTGAGAAAAGTTCTTTTATACTTCTGTAAAAAACAGCAATACCTATTGACAAACTAACTGCTAATGTTAAGAAAACTAATAAAAGCCCTACATAAGGAACATAAGAGAAAACAGCTGCAGCCACAGCACCTATCGAAGGAACCACTAATGCATTTGTAATTGTTGTAAGACCTTCTCTATATCCTCCTCTTCCTCCAAGTGTTGTTGTTATTAATTGAACAAGCCATCCAATGACTAAAGATCCTATAAGTACAATTAGAAACATGCCAACTCCTACAATCATAGAAGTTTGTACTGAAAGCTTTGCACTAGCTATCGAACCAGCCAATGCCATTAGTAAAGAAGATAGTAACAAATGGACTACGGCAGATCTTAGATCTTTTTTCTTCTTAGATTCTAATATTACCTCAGCTGGTCTTGAAATATATTTTTTCATATCATCACTTTATTGAATATTTGTATAAATAATTCGCTAAGGGCCTTTTGGAAACGTCAAATTTAATATGCTTTCCAAACCTTTACTTACAGTAGGAACAGCTCCTGATAAGATTACCAATGAAGCTACTAGCAATATAACCATTATTATTACTGCTAATAGTATAGATGTTACCTGAACCATTTAAAAATCGCCTAATGATTTTGAAATAAAGTGGAATTTTATTCCACTTACCATTTTTAAAACCTTATAATTTGTAGTGGTTTTTGAAATAAGGAAGATTTTCTATCTTCCTAGCATTCAATCACTCATTATAATTTATTGCACTAGTATAAAATATTAAGATGTTGTTACTGGAGCTATGAATTTTTGCAAAGACGATCCAATTTTAGACAATGACGAAGCTATCTGAGCTCCAAAAGGAGTTAACATCAAAAAAATAATTATTACAATAACAACCAATACAATAAGAAGTCCTACAACAAATTCTACCATATTTTCCATGTTATCAACGTAATTTATAATATTATAGTACAAGACATAACTTTCTAGACTCTATATATGATATTTATGTCTTGTGCATATAGTCAGGACAAATATATTATAATCTAATTAGTTTTGTCCATGACTATAAATGAAAATACAAAAGAGTTTTACTCTTTTGAGCATTTTCCATTCTATCACTGTGTAACTTTTACATAATATGAAGCTAGATAAGATCCTGCACACTTTTTAACAAGCTTGTCAAATGTAGTAATTTCATTATCAGGTGTTGTTAATTGAGCAGCTCTTGATAGATCTCTTATACAAGATTCTTCCCATACTGAAATATGTATAGGATTATTTAGTTCACTTGTATCTGTTATAATACCAATAAAATAGCCTTCTACATCTGCTGGAACAGTATAACTAGGTAGATGAGAAGGATCATAAGCTCCTGCAGGATTACTAAGACCACTATCTTCTTTGAAAAAAGGTCTCCAAGAATTTTCAAAATTATTATTTGCTTGTATTGTATGAATAATAGGTACAAGTTCTACATTCTTGCCAGTTGCATGTACAACATCTTTCATAGTTAGTTTTAGTCCAGCTATCTCAGGCACGTATTTTAATTGAATAGCTTGAACCTTGAGAACTCCAGTCTCTCCAAGAGAACCAGCTCTTAATTTAGCTTCTTTTGACTGAACATCTGAAACCCAATATACTCCAAATATTACAGCCAATACAATTAATGCTATTATAATCTTCCAAGTAAATCCTGTTAAAGCATCTGACATATTAAAATCATCTCACATGTTAAGTATAAGATATAATTTGTATCAATCCCTTAATTAGTCTTCTCTAATAAGAATATCAGCATCCTCTTGGAATTCCGCTATCAGAAGTCTCTCCAACATCTGCATAAAGTGTTTTTGTATAAATCCACCTATCTTGGCAATATTTATTGTCAATCCATTTTTTCCCAGAGCATTTCTCATTAAAAACTTGAAAATTACTCTCAGTTTCTTCATCTACTATTTTATCACTATTATCATCATTTCCAAGCCTCCAAAACGATATATCAACCTTTTCTCCATAATTATATAATTTAGGAATTGGCTCTTTCAGTTGCTTTATCTCAAGAGAACATATTTTTCCTAAAGAACATTTAGAGCCTTCTGGACCTACCAGTATTTGCAAATTTCCATTACAAAGAACAACATTTTTACTTTCTCCATTAGGAACATTTATTCTAGTAAATTCTCCAGGAAGAAGCTTTGTATTTCCGCAGTTTATGAAAAAATCAGCTTTACAAAATCCATATTTATCAGCCCAATACTCAACAGAATAACCACCAAGCTCTTCATTAGGTCTATCTCTGAAATAATCGAAAAAAGAAGTTGCACCTATTATAGAAAATTCCCCTAATCTTATAGACTGTTGATTTAGTAAATGTCCTGAATACTCTGTCCTTTGTGCAAAATTTAATATAGGAGTTCTTACACTATTAAAAGAAAAATCATTTATATCTATGAAAAGACCAGTTTGAGCATCTACATCTTGAACATTTGCAAACTCTTTGTCACCATATTTATATAATACAAATTGATCATAATCTTTCATTGCTACAGATACTACGATTTTCATAGGATCTTTGCCATAAGTTATGTCAACATCCTTGATAGATAAAGAATATTTGTAATATTCACAGTCATTCAGATTAGCTTGTTCTGGTTGAGAATTTCTAACAGCACACTCAGTAGTTAATGATATTTTAGCATCTTTTACGTCAATAACATCAGCAGCTGTTGTTAGTTTTTTAAATTCTTCTTGCTTAGCAATAGATGTATAAGAATCGCTGAAAATTAGTATAGTAATAAATATTATGGTTATTCCTATTATCAGTAGAACGGGAAATTGTACAAAACTTTCTTCAGATATAACCATCACCTATTAGATACTTCTTATTGAATTGCCTATAAAGATTCAAAGAAGCGAATGTTCTTTGAAGCACATGAAGAATATTTGCAAATAAATTCCCAATTGAGCACTTCATCTATAGAAAAACCTTCCAACTATAGATCCTATCTTGCTTATGACAGAAGAAGAACTTGATTGTGCTATACTCCCAGAACTTGCAAGCACAGTTATGATGACAACAGCAACAGCTATGAATAAAACAAAAACAACCAAAATCCACCAGATTTCCCCTTTCATATTAAAACCCTTATAATTTTTACTGGTTTTTGATATAGAATGAATTTCAATTCATCCTTTGATGTTAAAATCACTATGTGATTTAAATATTATCCAGTGCCAAATGGAATATTTTGTGCAATAATACTAGCACCCTGCGACGCAGCTTGTTTTCCAACTGGAAGAAATACATAAAATACAATAAGTGCAGCAAATATAGCTACTAAAATGGCTATTATTCCAACAACCATCATAGGAGGAGATTCTCCTGTCATTTTTAAATATTGAACAGACTTTTTAGACATTATATTCATTTTAAAGACCTTTATAAATTTATCTGAAATATTTTCACATCGTCTATACTATGGACTTGGTTTAAAATGTATAGGTACATTAATCAATCCTGTTGCCAATAATACAAAAAATCCTAAAACAATTATAACTATTAATAAAAGCAGAAAAGTACTCATTCCTATTTCAATAGACATGTTATCTAATTTCTTTGAAGTTCTATATATAGTATTTGATATAACTATTGGAAATAATATACTGTGAAATACATGGTTGACATAAATCAACCTGAATTTCCAAGAAGATTTTTCTATCGTCTTAAGAAATACTATATACAGAAGGCATTAACTATTCTAGAAAGCAATGTCTTCTACTATATATCAACCTTAATTATCTAGTTAATTCCTACAGCTCCTACAAGAGGCTTGAATAATGTTAATGTTGCATATACTGTTACAACAAAAGCAATAGTTCCTATTATCAATACCCATGCTGTCATGTTCTGTCTTCCTATAGGATCTTCTCCATTTTCAATACCATTCATAAGATAACTAAGAAGTATCAGCGATTCAAACAAGTATATTCCTACAACTAGTATAAATTGAAATGGTGAGATTGACATATTCTCAGGACTTATTCCAAAAAATCCAGAACCTCCACCAGGTCCTATGCTAGGAGTTTTTAGAGCTAAACTTTTCAAAATATCTATCATCAATATAGCCATTGTAGATACTACACCAGAAATTAGCGGCGATAATATATATGCTTGAAATCTTAGAGAGCTTGCAACCTCACTCAAAGAATCTTTTACAGATTCCTGCGTCCTGTGTATTCCTCTAAGATATTTGGATATAGTTATCATAGAAATTGCTGCTGTCTTTACTCCTCTTTTTGAAGATTCTGTTATTGATTTTAGAACAGATTTTATAAGTTTTGAAGGAAAATAAAGTATTGCTCCAGACTTCTTATTAAATATCGCATTTTCAAAAGTCATTCCAAACTTTTTGATATTATTAGATATCTGCATAAACATATTCTTGATTTTCAATCCGTCTATTCTCTTTATAGATTCATCCATAGCTTTTTCTATAGGCACTCCTGTTCCTATAACATTTCCAAGCTGAAACAAAGCTTCTTTAAATTCCAATTCTATAGCCCTTACTTCTTCTCTTATTGTATTTCGCTTAGAACTTAGCAAAAGATAATGTATAGCAGGAATCATTGCCAATCCAAGTATTATAACAACTCCGCCTAAAACACCTTCTCCTTGTGTTAGCACACCAGGTTTTGAAGCAGCTATTTCATTAAAATACAGAAATACACCAAAACTCATTATTGTTATTCCTATTACCAATCCAATGTAAAAAGGATTGATTGTTTTAGTCCCAAAATAAATCTTTCCTTCAGGAGGTAAATCAGGATGATCACTAATATCTATTCGGCTAAATGTAGCAGGCCTTTTTTCCAAAGCATTGGATATTACAAAGAATAATACTAACGGCAGTACAATATCATAAACCAAGAATAACATTATTGGATCTACTTTTAGAAATATTGCAATTATGGGAAACATTACCAAACCCATTACAGGAAGTATTATTCCCATCGCATGTATTATAGTTATAGGCATTTTCAAATTTTGTATATAGTTTCTTGCACTATCTCTATTCCCTTCTAATACTACTCTTATAGCTTCATCCAAAGTAGACAATCTTCTATTACCGCTTTGTCTCAATGATGATATTAATAATTCTATTGATTCAACAAACTCCTTATTTCTTGACCATTTTTCAGCATAATCTAATAAAGCTTCATTTATAGAAAGATAATTTCCTATTCTTACATCCCACATTAGTTTTCTAAAATCTTCAGATAAAGATCCTGTTAGATTTTTTGCAGAAAAATCAACAGCACCTTCTAAGCTAGGATTTGTTCTCATATAAGAAACCATGTATAATATAGAACTTACAATCTCAGCTCCAGCATCCATTTCATATTTTTTTCTCAAATGGTATGGATATGAATAAATGTAATATGCAATAGGAATAGACACTCCAAAGACAAACATTGCTAATGTTAGACTAAGTCCAAAAAATCCAAGAGCTTTAGTAGCAATAAGTATAAAGGTAGGAATACAAACAAGCAAACTAAATAATATAGTAAAAGAAGCAACTCCATCTGGAGTCAAATTCAAATGAGCAAATTCAATAGCATCTTGCATTTTCTTTGAAGACTTTTCATCCATCTTTTTTCTAATAATCTTTTCAGAAAATACACACATTTTTTCATAAAATCCTTTTGGCGTCCTTTTTCCAGCTTCCATAAAGAGTTTGTATTCTCTAGAAACCATACTATCCTCTATATCATCTGGTCTAGGATCTCTTTCATCAACCATGAAAATATTTAGATTGTCTTATAAAAAAGATTCTAAACAGAACTCTTGAGCCATTTTTGCCATCTTTCATAGATAAGCTTGCTATCCATAGAACCTACTTCCTTTGAAACATCAGCAGATATTAGGTGAAATGCAGCATTTGATTTTACAACAAATTCAGCTTCTAATAATTGAGGGTTTAGTTTTCCATATTCTGTTATAGTAGACATAATATTTGCCCTTAGATTGATATTGCTCCATACATTATCCCATCTTCCTTTCCATTCTCTGACCCTGTTTGCAATATCATTTAAAACTTCTGACTCTCCTACCATCAAAGTACTGCTAGGTTTAAGAATATCATCTTTTGCAGAATATTCTAGTAAGTTTACAAAACCACCCTCTTGTAAAGGATCTTTTGTCCAATGTTTTCTAACTTCTGTAATATCTACCACTCTTTTGAAAGCAGACATTCCATCAGCAGATCGTAAGGTATTACATACAATAACAGTATCCATTGCTTTGAAGCTTGTTTTTGGAACCTTTAGATCATTTACAATTCTATCATATACACCATAAGCAGATTCTCCGTGTATAGTACCTGCTACAACATTTGCCAATGCACCTATTCTCATTGCCTCAAATAATGCCAAAGCCTCTGTTGATCTAACTTCTCCGAGAATCAAAGCAGAATCTCCTAAACGCAAAGCAGTTCTCAATGCTTCTTCTGCAGGTAATTCTGTCTCAAGTTTAGTTATGACAGATCTTGATTTCATTCTCTCAATATTGTATCCAAGCTGTCTCATAACAGGAACTCCTAATTCCAGAGTATCTTCTACAGTAAGAATTCTTGTCCTAGGCATTATTTGTATAAGCATTGCTCCTAAAAATGAACTTTTACCAGAAGATCTAGTGCCAGCAACAAGCATTGATCTAGAACCATCAATCAAAAACCACATAAGTCCTGCTGCAAAAGGATCAATCATCTTACTCTTTATGAATAAAGGAAATGTCCACGGCTTATCTCTATGTCTTCTAAATGCAAAAGCCAACCCATCTGGTGATAAAGGTTTTGATACAGCAGCTACTCTTGCTCTTCCTCCAGATACTATTAATTCTGTATCTAATACAGGATTTGCTTCATCCAAAGGCCTTCCAGATTCTAATCTAAATCTAGTAGCCCAGCTTTCTGCATCTTCATTACTAGGTATAATGTTTGTGTCACACTCAAAATGATCACTATGTACAATATATATTGGAATTGTTTCTATAGGAGAATTTACAGAAATATCTTGTATTTTTTCATCTGCCAAAAATAATTCTAATATTCCTAATCCAGAAGTATATCTTGCTAAAATACTTGCTAGTTGTTTTAGCCTCTCATCACTTATATTTACATTTTGGACTTTTGATACATCTTTCAGCATATCTAAACTAAGTCTGAACATGTTTTCTCTGAATTTTTCAGATTCCATTTCTACTTCAGCTTCTTTAGGAGCATGCGTTCCAAGATATTTTCTTCCAGATTCTAAGAGTTGATATTCTTCTTCACTCAGCCTAAATTCTGGTGGTATTAAATGATATAATTTTCTGTCTTTTCCAGGAATTTTATATATCTCAACTTCAGCATCTGCTACAATATACCTTTCTACAAGCTCAGCTTTTGCAGGAGGCGTCAATAAAAATCTAGTATACATGAAGTTTGGCTTTGTAGTAGGATGAAACAATTTTCTATAAAAGCTTCTGTCTCCGGTTTTTTCCAAAAGTTCTCCTCGTTCTTTCATATTTAGATAAAGTTGAATAATCTTGCATTTGTCCAGTATCACTTTTATTTTAAGCAATGAGTTGACTAGATAATGTTCTATACATTCTATACAACTTTCTCCATACTGCTGAGGATATATTTCTTGGCTTTCGTCCTCATATAAAATTTCTCCAGGATATAGCAAGCTATAGACATCTTTATTCTCTGTTTCAACAGGTCTTCTCAATTTACCAAGTTTGATTTCATCATGTCGTATCTCCCTAACTATTCTTTTGTAAGCATCAACAGGATCGTATTTTAAATCTATTAAGATTTTTCTTAAAAACTCTATTCTACTTGGGATACAAGAATCGCATTCTTGATGTTTTATAAGATTTTTAATAGAAATCAGTTTTTCTTCTTGTATTCTTATAATGGCATTTGCAAGCTCAAATAGCATTCTAGCTTGATCAAAGTCATATTCATACTCTCTTGTTCCTGCAAGAATAATTCTTGGAATTCTTCTAAGCTCTATCAGCTTGTCAATTGTAGTTGCCATGCATATTGGATAATCCTCAATGCTTTTTCCATATATACATCCTATGCAATTTATCCTCATTCGTTGTGTATTCTCGTCGTATTCGTATTCATTTACCATATTTAACAAATAATACTTGTTTAATCCAATTATAATAGTTACTATTTTGCAGAAATCTAGATTTTTATATTTTCCAGCTGAACTTATGGTATGACCTATAGACTGGTTTTTATCAAGAATGGAGAAATAAAAGGATGTTCTAGATTCTTGGATGCACAAGATCTTCCAGAATGTTATGTTGCAATGAAACCTCTTTTCACAGAGTGTGCTTCTTACACAAATCATGTTACAAACGACAAACTTCACCTATATAGTATTTTTTCTCCAGAATCTCCTATACATCATTCTCGCGTATTATCTTATGAAAATATAAATAGTCTAAAAAAAGCAAGTTAACCACTAAACAATAATTTAATTTTCATATAAGGGATATATAGTCCAGCTTATTGCGAAATGATCATCAACGAACAATAGGTTATTCATAATCTTTATATATAACTCCAAATAATATTTGATAAGATACTTATGCTAGACTGAATAAAAATTCAGTCTTATTTTCAAAACATGGTTTTAAAAATGAAAACTAGAAACATGAAAGGTCTTTCTTTACCAATCGAAATGATTGTTATAATTGCAATAGCAGTTCTAGTTTTAGTAGTACTTGCAGCATTCTTTATAGGAAGTTTTAAGCAAACAAATTCTATAGGAGACACAGCAGCTTTAGGAACAGGATGTAATATATGGAAATCATCTGCATGTACACAATCAGCATCATTAATAAATATAAGAGGATATGATCCAGATGGATTAGGAACAGGAAATAAAGATTATCCTGGAGACACACTTACAAAGGCTTGTAGCAAGACTAATTATGATCCAACAGCAGATCAATCTCTGCCTAATTCATGCAAAAGATACTGCGGCTGCCCTCAGTAATTTTTCTTTTTTAGAAAATCTTTAAGTTAATCTTATTCTAAATGTAATTATGTTCAAGCGAAACTAGCGAACAAGAATTTCAAAGAAATTCGTAAGTGAGCGTGTTGAGCGCGAAAGAGTATGATTGAAATGAATTTTAGAAACATGAAAGGAATATCTCTTCCTGTTGAAACTATTGTGATAATTACTATTGTTATCCTTGTATTGGTAGTAATAGCAGCTTTCTTTATATTAAATGTTGGAAAACGTCAGACAGGTATAGTAGATGAAGATGCTCGGGGAAGAGGCTGTGTAGATCCTAGAATGACTTGCAAAGCAACAACTGATCAGGAAAAGAGCAACATGATGAATACTGTGATTTTAAACAATTATGATCCAGATGGCAATGGTAAATTTGACTCATTGTTGACAGCATGTACAAGAATAGGTTATACTGTACAAAATTGCTGGAAAGCATGTGGCTGCCCATAATATGGAAGAGAAAAGTTAGTCTCAACCACTATTTTTATGATATATGGTCCAGATACGGATCATTATGGCTCAAATATGGTTCATGACATGACTCATATATTTTTTTCACATCTAAGATTTGGGTCAGTTTGAGTCTTTTACGGTTCTCATATGGGTCATATATGGTCTATTTCCTTATAGAGTTGTCCATGACTATAGTCTATTCAGGAATCTCAACCTTAGACAAACTATCAATATATATACCTAACCTCTTGACTTCTTTTTCCAACTTTTTTATAGCTTCTTTTGACTCATTTGAAATATTAGCTTTTTTATAATTCTCTAGCTCGCTTAGTGTAGAATATATTTCTTTCTGTATTTTGAATAACATAGCATTCTTCAAGCCACCTATAATATCTCCTTCAAGCTTAGCATAGATTTTCCTATCTTTAGGATTTTTTATCTTTCTAACTATTCCAACTATTTCCAACAAATCTAAAGATATTGATATTGCAGCCATTGAATATTTTGTCTTTTTGCACAACTCATCTAAAGATAATGGCTTATTGCTTACAAGCAAAGCTGCAATAATTCTTCCATGAACCTCACTATATCCAATAGAAGATGAAACTGCAGCAAATGTAGAATATATCTTTTCTTCAATGTTAACTTTCGACATTAGAATACTTTCTATTTGATAGTTTAAAAGCAATCTAAGAAAATTCACCTATGTGAATTCTATAGAAATTAAACTAAAGTAACTCCTGTACTTTCAACAGAACCCACTCCTTTTACCCCTTTTATTTTTTCTTCAAAATCTCCTCCTTGTTTGTCAGAAACTACAAATAAAACATCTAAGGATTTTAATCCAAATGCAATAGGCACCTCTTTTATTTCTCTAGCCCCTAGTTTAGAAATCTCTTTTTTTAAATGATCCAAAGACTCCCCAGAATTTTCTGGCATAACTGTAAATCTTAACGCAACTTCTCCCATTGTTTGAAAACCTCTGTATAAAATATTACAATCTAATACCAAGATCTACTTTTATTGTATTTATAGTATGTGTCATAACAAACTAGAATATTATTGTGACACATACTATATGCAGAATGCATAATTATGTTCTAATTAGTTATGCATTCTACTATAATTTAGTAGTATTTACATCAGCATCTTTAGTATCCGGTTTAGGTTTTAATAATTTTTCTAGTTCGTCATATGTTATTGGTCTATAGTCAGATGTATTCATATAAGCTTTTAATTCTTCTATACGACTAGGATCTGTTATTTGTGAAGCTCCTCTAATTATTTTAACTTTCTCATCTACTAAACCTCTATATAATGCATTCAATATCTTATCAGAAGGTATATCCCAAATAGCATCAGATAACTGCTTTGCATATGCATGATCTGGTGCTTCTGTTAATTCTGGCATCACTCCATGTCTCACAAAATACTCTAAAAGATCTGAACAGTAGTACATAGGGTTTCCTGTGATTGGAGTACCTCTATATGGTTCTTCGTTTAATACAACTCTATAAGAACTTGCTACAAAACTCAATATACCTGATTCAGTACTACGAATAACATCGATGTTAAATACATCATTTTCCTTATCAGAAATTGGTATAATTCCTTGATGTCTTTTTATTTCAATATTAGTCATGTACATCTAACCTATGGTCCCTCAAAGCCACACTTACATTTATATTCTATACTATTCTTTCTACACTTTTCGCATCTTATAATCCAATGCTCTTTGCAAGCAGGGCATTTGAATTTTGAATAACCTTGTTCTGTCTTAACATTAATTTTACATGTTACACATTTCATAATATTAACACCATCAATAGAGTTGTATCAAATTAATACAATAAAAACCTTTTTATACCTTGATTAGCTGAGTCTAATCGAGAGATAAGAGAATTTTATTATCTTTATCCCTTATATTTTACAAGGGCGTATAGTATAACTTGGATTAGTACACGGCTTTGCGGAATTTGCAAATAGGCTGTATTCGGGGTTCAAATCCCCGTATGCCCATTAAAGGATTTGAACTCTTGGGTTCATCTTCAGATGAGTTTCGCTCATCTGAGAGTTCAGAAAATTTTGAATTTTTTGCAACAATCCCCGTATGCCCATTAAACTTAAATTTGTAAGAGGCTAGAAAAGATAATGGGAATACACTTATCTTCATTAGTAGAGCCAACTCAGATAACTGTTGAAGAGCTTAAAGGAAAGAAAGTTGCAGTAGATGCATTTAACTGGATATTTCAATTTATCACTACAATACGTGGATATGATGGAGAGCCTTTGAAAGATTCTAAAGGAAGAATAACATCTCATCTTTCTGGATTGTTTTATAGAAATATTAATCTTATAGAAAACGGAGTAAAGCTAATTTATGTATTTGATGGAGAACCTCCTGATTTTAAAAGAAAAGAAATAGAACGGAGAAAAGAAGTTAGGGAAAATGCTAGAAAAGAATGGATAAACGCAGTCGAAGAAGGTAGAACAGAAGATGCTTTGAAATATGCAAAACGTTCAGCTACCTTAGACGATGAAATGCTGAAAAGTTCTAGACAGCTTTTAGAAGCAATGGGTATAGCAGTTGTTCAAGCACCCAGCGAAGGAGAAGCTCTTGCTTCTCATATTGTAAGAAACAACGATGCATGGTGCATAGGAACACAAGATTTTGATGCTTTATTATTTGGTGCAACTAGAACAGTTAGAAACCTTTCTATAAGTGGAAAACGCAAGTATGGAAAAACAGAATATACTAATACAGAACCTCAATTACTTGTGCTAAAAGATTTTCTTGATAAATTAGAATTAACTCATGATCAACTAATAACTTTAGGAATTCTTGTTGGAACAGATTATAACCAAGGTGGTGTAAAGGGGTATGGTCCTGCAAAAGCCTTGAAATTAGTTAAGGAGAAAAAGACATTTGAAAAAGTTATGGAAGGATTAGATTGGCAATTTGACATTCCAGCAGATGATATTTTTCAGTTCTTCAAACATCCAACAATAGGCGATTATAAGATAAATTTCCCAGAAGTAGATGAGAATAAGATCAGAAAAATACTTTCTGATCACGAATTCTCAGAAGATCGTATAAACAATGGCATAAAGAGATTGAAAGGAGAAGTTGTGAAAAAGACTAAAAAGGGAGCAAAGCCAGAAGTAGGTAAGCAAAGCTCTTTAACCAAATTTAGCTTGAAATGATCATATATAATAAGTATGCTTCAAAAACCATGATTTAAACCCAACCAAACAAATATTCAAGTGAGCACAAGAAAGAACAAAGTTCTTTTGGTGCAAGTGGAATTTCTGATTCCACTTTGCAAAGAGAGGAAGTATTGAAAATGCGCACCGAGCACAGCGAACGCGAAAGATTCAAGCGACGCATATGTGAACAAGTGCGAAGCACGTAGAGAACCAGAGGAACGCGAAAGATTAAAATAGAGGATATTAATATGATACCAGAGATTTCAGTTATAATCCCAGCATATAATGAAGAAAGCTATGTAGAAAATTGTCTAAAGACTTTAGATAGTCAGACATTTAAGAACTTTGAAACAATTGTAGTAGATAGTGGAAAAGATTCTACTTCTTCAATAGCAGAAAAATATGGAGCTTTTGTTATAAAACAAGGTAAAAATGGTCCTGCTGCAGCTCGTAATGCAGGTGCTAAGATTGCAAAAGGTCGTGTTTTCGTTTTTTTAGATGCAGATTGTCGTGTTTCTTCAGATTTCTTGTCTAAAATCCATAAAAAATTTAACAGACCTATAGGAGGAGGCATTTGTCAAATTTCTGTATATGACTATGAAAGGAGAAGCGATGCTGTATTATATGAAATATTGAATACAGCAGCAAAAATTTTTATAATGATGAGATTTATAGTAACAAGCGGCAGCTGTTTTGTTTATAGTAAAGAAGCTTTCTTTAAAGTAGGAGGATTTAGAGAAGATCTTATGACAAACGAAGATCATGATCTTGCTAGAAGAGTTGGAAGAAAGGCAAGATTTGAAGTATTTGATGATATTGTTGTAGAAACTTCATCAAGACGTCTTAAAAAACTAGGTCCTTGGAAAGGAGCCCTTACATGCATAAAATCAGCATCTTCTTATTTGCTAGCAGATAAAGGGCTAAAGGATTATTGGGATTAAAACGAAGCGTGATAGCAAGTTCGAAGAACGCAGCGAGCTAGCTGAGTGCGAAATATTATGATTTATTTGATAGCTCTTTGTATACATTTTCTAGATTTTCAGCACATATCTTGATATCGTATTTTTCAGAAACTTTCTTAAAATTCTTTAGAAATTTATTTCTTAATTCTTTGCTTTCTGCTAGCGTCTTTACTTTATTGGAAAAATCATATTTCTTAGCAATAAGACCTATATTATTTTCTTTTACAAAATCTGATATTACAGGAGCATCTAATACAACTACAGGCAGTTCGTTGTTAACAGCTTCCAGTAGCACTAGTCCTTGTGTTTCTGTCTTTGATGCCATAACAAATAAGTCTGATAATCTATAGTAATCGTTTAGTTTATCTTCATCCAAGTATCCTGTAAAAAAAATGGTTTTTATTCCAATTTTTTCAGCAATTTTAGCTAAGGTTTCTTTGTAAGGACCATCAGAAGCTATAATTAATTTATGTTTATTGTCTTTGAGTAGATCTTTCAAAGAACTAATAATAAATTCTATATTTTTTTCTTTTGTTATTCTTCCTACATGCAATAGTATTTTATCATTTATAGAAAATCCATACTTTTCCCTAAGTTTTGTCTTTGATTTTTTTATATTCTTTATTTCTACACCAGTAGGTATTACAACTATTTTTGATTTCAAGCCTTTCTTGATTAATATTTTCTTGATCTGTTCTGTAGGAGCTATTACTACGTCACATCTGTTGTAAAACCATATTAAGTATTTCCACAAACCTTTTTTCAGCATCTTTTTAAATCTTTTTGATTTTAGTAGACGTTTGCTGAAAAAATAATGCATATATTCAGAAAACATAGTATGAAATGTTCCTATTGAAGAAATCTTCTTACTCTTAGCAACAGCCAGTCCAGCCAGTCCCATTGAAAAAGGGCTTTGAATATGTATAACATCAGCCTTTATAGGAAAATCTATTACAGTTCTAAAAGGAAAAGCTATCCTATATTCTTTGTAACTCTCTAATTCAATAGAACTCGTCCTAAAAACACCTTTTTCCTTGTCTTTGTAATTAGGAACTTTAGGAGCTATTATGTATATTTTATGTCCTTTCTTTCTAAGCTCTTTATTGAAAAGTTCCAATGACCTAACAAGACCATTTATCTGAGGTTTATAAGAATCTGTAAATATAGCTATCCGCATCTTGCCCACAAGAGAATTAACCAAACTAAGCTTTTATAGATTCTAACACCCTTTTCCCTATGGCAGTAGGAGATATAGAAATAGAGATAAAATTCAGGTTGGATGAAAAAACATTTCAAAGAGCAAAAGACCTTTTAAACAAAACATCAAGATTTGTTAAAACTTCTCAACAACTAGACGAATATTTTACACCAGCTAATAGAGATTTTCTTCAGCTTGAGTTTCCTATAGAATGGCTTTCTTTGAGAAAAAGAGACGAAAAGCAATTAATTAACTACAAGCATCTAAATTTAGGAAAGTCTAGAGAAGTTCTTTTTTCTGACGAGTTTGAAACAATAGTTGAAGATGTTGATAAAATTAAGAATATATTTTCTTCATTAAATTTCAAGTCTTTGGTAGTAGTTGACAAAAGACGAGACATCTATATTTACAATGACGAGTTTGAAATAGCTTTGGATTTTGTAAAAAATCTTGGACGTTTCATGGAAGTAGAAGCAATAAAAGATTTTGGTTCTGTTGAAAATGCAAGAAACAGAATATTAGAATTTGCTAAAAGTTTAGATCTTGACGAATCTAACATAGAGCATAGAGGATATCCACATCTAATGCTCAAAGAACAAGATATTCTACAGTAACATAGTTCACAAAGTATGAACGATAAGTTTATAAGTTGTGAACACTATATTTATAGTATGAATATAGAATCAATAGCTTCAACAAAAGAGCGGATAAAAATACTAAATAATATTATGTACAGATCTGATATTCTAAGTGTAAATAGTATTGCCAAAAGCACAAATCTAAGCAAAGGACTCGTATCAAAGTATTTTGATTTGTTGAAAAAAGAAGGAATTCTTAAGAAAAAAAATGGTAAGTTTCTAGTGAATAATACTGTACAGGCAAAAGCTATAAAGATATTGTTAAACTTGAACAATTTTGATGTAGAGTTTTTTAGTAAGTATTGTAATATAAAAAGTGTAGGTTTATATGGAAGTTTTGTAAAGGGCACTAATACAGAAGATTCTGATATAGATCTTTGGATATTAGTAGATAGTGAAAAAAATCTGCCAAAGATAACTAGCGATTTGCTTAGAAGATTTTATAATGTAAAACCTCTGTATCTTACAAAACAAAAATTAAATTTATTAAAAAATGAAGACAAAGTTTTCTACTATTCATTAATATTTGGATCTATTGTTGTCTATGGTGATGGAATTGAAGCAATTTGATTTTGGTGACTGTTTAAGAGAAGGATTAATAAGGATCATACCTACTTCAAACCAGCAGACAGAAAATAGCATAAATACTGCAAGAAAATGGCTTGATGAAGCTGAGAAAAGTTTTTCAGCCAAAGCATTTAATTCTACTATGATAGCGTCTTATCTTACAATGTTTCATTCTTCTAAATCCATATTATTCAGAGATGGGTTTCGTGAAAAAAGCCATTATTGTGTTGCAAGATATCTTGAAGAAAAATATTCTAAAATGAATATTTTGGAATTCAAATGGATAGAAGTCTTAGATTATTACAGAGAAACAAGACATAAAGATCAATATAATACCAATTTCTTTGTTTCAGAGAATGAGGCAAAAGATTCTATAAAAAATGCTAAAGAATTTTTAAAAAGAATAGAGTCTCTATTAGAGAAGGGTTAATAATGGTAGAGATAATAACATTTCATCCTATTTTATTGGCAATGTTCCAAGGATTTTGGTTCATTATCCCAGCATATGCTGCAAATGGTATGGCACCTTTTCCACAAGGTAAAAGACCACTAGATTTTGGAAAGAGCTGGTATGGAAAAAGAATATTAGGCGATGGAAAAACAATTGAAGGAACAATAGCTGGATTTTTAGGAGGTCTTTTATGGGGATTTATTTTGATATTATTTCAAACATATATTCAAGTTAATCAAGGTATTGGCATAAATCAAGATTTAGGATTAGTTGTAATGGACTGGCCATTAGTAATTCTTATAGTAATTGGAGCACTGTTAGGAGATCTGATAGGGTCATTTGTCAAGCGTAGATTATCTTTAGATAGAGGAGCACAATTCCCTGTTGTAGATCAGTTAGGATTTGTAGTAGTAGCTTTGTTTTTGGCAGCTCTTATACACATACCAAGTCTAGGAGCAATTATATTTGTATTAGCATCTACTCTATTTGTTCATCTTTTTGGAAATTATATAGGCTATAAAATTAAGCTGAAGAAAGTTCCGTGGTAGATTTAAAAGCGTTCCTTGGTAATTCTTGTTTTAGTATATGTGGTTTTATGAAAGAAAATATGAAGTTTGATTTGCATGTACATTCAGAACACTCTTTTGACAGCAATATGCCAATAAAAGATGTGATAAAGGCAGCTGCCAAGACTTTAGATGGCATAGCTATTACAGATCATGATTCTGTTTCTGGTCACATGGAAGCAGAGAAAGAATGCAAAAAACGCGGGTTGATATTTATTCCAGGAATGGAATTAAAATCACCTTCTGGAGACATTGTATTGTTAGGTATAAGCGAGATTCCAGATATAGAAACATTTCAAGAATTAGAAGATTTTATAAAAGACAATAATGGAGCAATGTTTTTAGCACATCCTTTTGCAGGACCTGTACCAGGAACACCTTTTACAGAAATGCCTGAAATATTGAAAGCGCTTCATGGTATAGAAGTATATAATGCATTTACTCCATTAGAGGCAAATCTAAAGGCAATGAAATTTGCAAAAGAACATAACATGACACCTGTTGCTACAACAGATGCACATCACTTAGATCTTATAGGAAAAGCATTTACAATAGCTGATAACATAGCTTCTTCAGAAGATTTTATTGAAAATTTGAAAAAAGGCAATGTAAGAGTAGGTTGGTTGTAACTATATAAAATCTTATTACATATTTCTTATATAATTTGACTTATTTTGGGGAAACTTATGAACTGTTTATCTAATACAAGATATTCTATTATTTCTAATATGTCAGATCCTCGTTTTGTGCTTCCAGGAACAAAGCCGTATTATGCACCTGACAAGGAGTTCAAGACAGAACATATAAAAATGTCATTTTCCTTTGACTTTAATAAAAATATTGTATTAGGTTCTTCTGAAATAAGCTTAAGAGCTATAAAAGATTCGTTATCATCTCTAATATTTGATGCAGTTGATATGAAAATATCTTCAGTAAAAATAAATGACAAAAAGACAAAATACAAATATGATGGAAACAAATTGAAAATTCTTACCAGCAAAATGAAAGCAGGATCTCATTGTATAGTAAAGATAAACTATAAATTGATAGATCCAAAATTAGGAGTATTTTTTATAAAGAGAAAAGATGTTCAAGTCTGGACACATAGTGAAGCAGAAGAAGCTCGCCACTGGTACCCTTGTTATGATTCTCCAAATGAAAAATGTACAACAGAAATGATATTAACAGTGCCAAAAGATTATGTAGGAGTATCTAATGGAAAGCTCATCGAAATTAAAGATTCTGGAAAAAATAAAATATTTCACTGGAAGATGAGTTATCCACATTCAACATACTTAGTTTCATTTGTAATAGGCAAATTCTCTTTAGTAGAAGATATATGGAATGGAATTCCTGTTCAATATTATTGTGAGGTTGGTAGAGAAGATCAGATAAAAAGAGCATTTGGAAAAACACCAAAGATGTTAGAATTCTTTTCAAAGAAAACAGGAGTAAAATATCCTTATGAAAAATACGCTCAAGTAGCAGTTTGGGATTTTGTATATGGTGGAATGGAGCATACAACATGTACTACTCAAATGGACGGTGTATTATTTGACAAAAGAGCTGAAAAAGAAGGACCATATCTTTCAGAAAGCTTAGCAGCTCACGAACTTGCACATCAATGGTTTGGAGACCTTGTTACATGCAAGCATTGGAGCCATGCTTGGTTAAATGAAAGCTTTGCAACTTACTTTGATGCTTTATTTGCAGAGCACGATCTTGGTTATGAAGAATTTAATTATGAAATGTATAGAAATTTAGTTTCTTACTTAGACGAAGATACTCAGAAATATAGAAGGTCTATTGTTACAAATTTGTTTAAAGAGCCATCTGATATATTTGATAGACATCTTTATCAAAAAGGTTCTTGGATCTTACATATGTTGAGATGGGAGTTAGGAGAAGATTTATGGTGGAAGATCATAAATCATTATGTAAAGAAATTTTCTCATAAATCTGTAGAAACCCTTGATCTGGTAAATTGTATAGAAGAAGTTACTGGAAAAAACATGAGAAAATTCTTTGATCAATGGGTATTCAAAGCAGGACATCCAGACATGAGAGTTATCTTCTCATTTGATGATAAAAAGAAAGAATTATCCTTGAGAATTAGTCAAGAACAAAAGCCAAATGATGAAACACCTTTCTTTTCATTTCCTTTAGAAATAGAAGTTGTTACAAAGTCTGGTAAAAAAGTATATAATGAAAACATTGAATCAAACCAGCATTTGTTCAAATATAAATTATCTTCAGTTCCTTTGATGATAAGAATAGATCCAGAATGGAAGATTTTGAAGAAAATGGATTTTCCACGCTCTGTAGATATGCTTATTTTTCAGTTGAAAAACGACAAAAATCCTTTAGGAAGAGTAGATGCTGCAAATGAGCTTGGAAAGAATTCATCAATAAAAGCTCAAGAAACTCTTGCATCTCAGTTATTGAAAGAAAAATTCTGGGCAGTTCAAGCACATATAGCTAGAAATCTAGGATTAATAAGATCAGATTATGCATACAATGCTTTGCAAAAAGGACTTTCAATAAAAAATACTTTTGCAAAAAGAACTGTAATAGAAGCTTTGGGAGAATTTAAGAATAAGAAAACTTTGGAAATATTGAAAAAAGAAGTAGCTTCAACAGATGGTTATCTAGTTGCATCAGAGTCCCTTAGATCTCTTGGAAAATTAAGATACCAAGAATCTCTTTCATTATTGAAAAAATATATGAATCAGCAAGCATGGTCAGATACTATACAACTAGGAGTAGCAGATGGATTATTTTTCTTGAACAATGATAAATCCTTGGATATTTTGAAAAGTATGACAACTAGAAAATATCCACAAAGAATAAGAATGTCTGCAGTAAGAAATATTGGAAAACTAGGAAAATGCAGAAAAGATGTTCTAGATTTGCTTATAAAATTAGCAGAAGATAGAGATATTTTAGTCCAAGTTAGTGTAGCTAGCGCTTTAGGAGATATGTTGGATGAAAGAGCTGTTCCTATTTTGGAAAAAATGACAAAAGGTTATAGAGATGGAAGAGTCAAGAGACTTGCAGAAGACTCTATAAGAAAAATACAGACATGGACAGATGATATAGAAGTGTCTAGACTTCAAAGAGAAAATGAAGAACTAAAAAAACAACTTGAAAAGAAAGCGCCACGTATCCGTATAAGCGAAGAGCAAGTTATACGGGATTAAACCTAAAAATATAGAATATATACCAATCTTAACAACTTATTCTAATGAATTCAAAAAGAAACAAAAAAGGATCTATTGAATTAAAGCTACAATTAGTTCTTCAGGTAATTGTAGTTCTTATCTTTATTGTATTGTTTATGAATATCTTGAGAGGATTTGGATATCCTCACAGGCAAACAGCTTTTGCAAATGTAGAGCTGTTAAGGTCTTCTATAAACAAAGTATGCTCGACACAACAATCTACAGAAATAGAAGGATTTGAACTTCCTCAAAACATTCCTCCTGATTTTGGAGGCCTTTTGTCTATAGTTCCGCAAACATATATCCAGTCTAATGGAGACCCCACGTATGTTTTATATTATGAAAACTTTCCAGCAGGCGAAGCAATTGGTTGGGAAGTTTATACAAATCCAAACATCCGACTTATTACTCCATATTCAAGTTTGAGCGATGTTATTAGGAATAACTACCTTAAAGACTTGGATGGTCTTACAATAAAAGAAGCAGCAGATGTTCTTGACAGATATCAAAAAGTAGTATATACATTATACAACAATAATAATCCAAGAGGCTTTGAAATAGATCGTTCAAATTTAGGAGCAGGTTTTGTTCCAAAAGGAACAGATATCTTAGGAAATATTGTATTTTCAAACATAGCGTTATCAGATAGTGTTCCTCAAGAATCTTTGCAAGGAGGACAGGAAGCACCAGACAGTTTAGGTATTCAAGGAGATATAGGATCTTGGCAAAATAAAGGCCTTGACGATTCTTATAAATTTTACCAGTTCAATGCATACCAACTTTTGCCAACAGTCAACAAAACCTTGCCAAAATATAGATCATGCGGTGCAGGAAACTTATGCCTAAAAACAAGCGAAGGAGTTTACGCCTTTCCTCTAAAATCCTGCCAAGAACAAGGCGTAAAATATATCCAATTAGTCTATGATGATACTGTAGATGCAGAAACAATCCTTCAAAGAACTGTAGGATGGGACAAATTTGCAAAAGGAGGTGCTGGATTTGTTGCATCTGGTGCTATAAAAGGAGTTGGTTGGAAAGCTGCTGGATGGATAGGAATAATTATAACTGCTTTATCAGGAGCATCTACAGCAGCTGGTGAAACTTTCAAAAGTGTATACATTTTTAAGACATCTGATTTTTACTTGGCAAGCCCATGCGGATATAAACAAAAAATAAAAATAAGACTTTCAGAGGATTGTAGAGGTTATACTCCTGAAGATCCTAGAAACTATTATGGATGTAAATTTGGAATGATAAAATATCCTATTTATGAAGTGAAAAATGGAAAATTAGAAAAAACAGGAGAACATTATTCTTGCTTAGATAATACAGAATATCTGAAAGGTAAACATAGTAATCTTCAGATAAACCCAGAAAATAAAGTTACAGAACCTGTAAAATGTTTGAAAGTAGAATTTGTCTCAGATGAAATGAAACAGAATTTTTGCTGGACTGCAAACGATTTTACAAATGAAATAGATGATGCAGCAGAATATGATCAAAACTATAATGGAATGTTTTTAAAAGATAGCACAACACATCAGGTTCTTCTTAAAGATCAAGTCAGTGTAAGCAGATTTTTAAAAGATTATTTTACAGTACCATTCAAATGGATCTGGCCAGGATATATATGGAACCATCAATGATTATCTGAAAGAATCAAAAAAGTCAGAAATTTTATCTTCTCTAAAACCGTATCCTATAAATACACTAGGATAATTTTTTAATATAGAACCCTGAGTAATGGTCATACGAGGGTGAGCAGATGAATCTGGTATTAAATGACCAGTATTTAATTCTAAATCACCTCCAGAATTGTCTCTGAATTGTATTTGCACACAAGTATAAGTTTTTGTACCATCAGTTCCTTGGTATTGATTCACAACTTCTGCAGAAGCTACTCTCTCATGCAAAGATCCTGATCCTAGAAGAAATGTGTGGCAAGTGCCTTCAGAATCTTGTACCCATACATCTCTTAAACCATCTTTATTTGGGTCTCCTTCAACTAAATAAATACCCATTCCAATATCTGTTCTTTTATATGTAGTATCTGTTTGTTGAGCAGGTTGTTGTGGTTTTGGTTGTGGTGGTCTGAATTCAGGAGTAGGATCTAAGTCTGGATTTACTCCAACATCTTGGCCAGGTTGAGATTGTGGAGTAGAAGAATAATTTGGTAATGGTGGAGAAGTTTGCTCTGCAACAGGCTCTTCTTGTTGTCCAGAGTTTTGCACAGCATGAACTGCACTATCGCTCTGTCCCTTGAAGTATGCACATCCGCCTAATCCAATTGTTGGAGCTAATACAACAGCTCCTATCAGCGCATATTCTCCAGCTCTTTTAACTTGTCTGACTCCTGTTTGCATCAGTTCTTCTATTTTTGGATTAAAGTATTTCATACATTATAACCTCAAATTCTTCCTCCTCGTTTTCTTCTCCCAGTTTCAGTTCCTTTTGCAATTAAGAAAGCTTTTTTTAGACTTTCATATCCACCAGCACCTTCAACAAAGCTTTCTGGAGCTGATTCACCTGAATAAAAGTTTGCATGAAGTCGCTTGTTTGTTCTTCTGCTTGAAAAGTGCATATCAATAACCTGTTGCACTCCAAAAGTTGGAGAAGGACGTTCCCATCTTCCAGAATAGCTTACATAAACTTCTTGCAAATCCATAGGATCTTCATCTTTGACAAATCCTACAAAATGATATTGTCCAGTAAGATCTCTTACAAAATAATGAGGAGGGCCTAATCGATGATTTTTATGATATCTTTCATCCATATCACTGCCACAATATGGATCAACTCTTACAAGATCTAATCCAGATCTTCTTATAGGATTCACAGATCCCAGTTTATAGCTTGGTATTTTATTGCCTTCCTCTCGTCTCATTAACATTTCAATTGCTTCTGCATTACTAAGTCTAGGAACTCTTGGTTGTTTTGGTGGAGGAGTTGTAGCACATCCAGCACCTAAAAACATTGATCCAACAAGTGCATATGATACTAAGTTTCTCATTGTCTTTCCTAAATCATATTTCATTTTTAAAACCATTTCTTTTTGAAAATAAGATTGAATTCTTAATTCAATCTAGGATATTATCACAAATTATTTATTTGATTCCCAAGTTCTTCCAGTTACAGGATCTCTATGTTCATATGTTCTAGAGCCATCTGAATGTTGTATTTCTACTGTTCTTTGATCTCTTGTAACAGGAGGACCACCAACACTATATCTATAAGAATTATCTTCAGGATTTCTCCACATAACATGACCGCTTTGTGTTCTTACTTCTTGTACATCTCCTCTATCTTGCAATATAACACCTTCAGGAGTATAAAGTGGTCTTGAACCAAATCCAATAGAACTCCAATTATTTATTACAAAATCTTCTGGAGTTTGTGCTCCAATAAGAACTCTACCAACAGTTCCTATAGGATCTCTTCCAATTGCAGTTCCCTCAAATCTATCAAATCCAGGAAATTGTCTTACATAACTATCAAAAGACATCAACCCTCCTTTAGGATTTGGAACAGGAAATACTCTTACGCATGCAAGAGCAAGTTGGTTACCAAATTCATTCTGGAAATTTGCCAATCCTCCCAAATCTCTCATTGAAGCAGTTCTTGAAAAGTTAGAATAAAGACCTTCCATTGTTCTTTCAAGTTCAAGAGATCTTGAAAATCCAGCATCATAAACTTGAAAATGTTCTGAAGATGACGGAGAAGATATAATGACATGTTGTTGTCCATCTTTTGTTATATCTGCCGATAGCATTGAAGAGTCTTCATATGTTGTTGTGAAAAATAGCTCTTCCAAATCAGTAGAATAAACGCATATATCTATAGGATGTCTGCCTCCAGCTCCTATATGGTAAAATCTAAATACTATTCTAGGCAATCCATTTTGCTCTATTGTATGTACACCTTCTATCTTTCTGTCTGATTTTGTATAGTCTCTTATCTTTTCAAGATCTTCTTCACTTTCAGAATAAAGACCCATATTGAGAATAGTTCTCCAACCAGTTTCTCTTTCTTGATCACTAAATGTAAGTATATATTGTGTATTGCCATTATTGTAAATCTCTACCCAATGATGATCCATCGGTACATATCCACGTCGTTCTCCTTTATCATTCTCTGACCATCTATTATTTGCTCGTCCAAGTTTTTCCTTCAAAGAAGAATATCTAGGTATTGGATGCTCATTAAAAAGTGTTATCTTGCTTGGTAAATTATTTTCAGGACTAGAAGGTGAAGCAGAAGGTTGTACAGGTTCAGGCGTATATTGAGTTATAGGTGTTTCTTCAGTTGCTGAATTTTGATGAGGTGCATTAGTACATCCAGTAGCATAGCCTGCTAAAAGTACCACACATTTTCCTAGTAATTTTATAGCATCTCGTCTATCCATTGCACCCACTTAATAATATTCTATAATCAACAAATTTAAGCTCCAGTTTTCCCACTTTATAGTACAAACGAAACTAGTGAGCAAGAAAATTTCGAATGAAATGAAGAAATTTCACAGCAAACGTGTTCTGCAAAGAACTAAAGTTCTTCGCTCAAATGAATTTCACTCATTTGGCGACTTAAGTTGAATTTTATTCAACTTCAAGTTGAACTCTCAACGAGATTTACTCGATTGAAGTTGAGAGCGTAAGAGTACCAAAAGAACCAATATATATCGAAAATAGCAAAAATACTATATGGCAATAGCTCTAACAGATATTATATCATTGATTATAAGGCTGATTTTTGCAGCTGTATTTTTGATAGCATTTATAGAGCTTGTGTATGCATTTGATGTAATAGTAAAGACAAATGAACTAGACAAGGTTGCTGTAGAGATTTCAGAAGGTATGATGTCTTCTGGATACATGTTTGATGAAAATTCTCCTCCTTTAACAGTAAACAGGGCAGTTTTCAGTTACAAAGCACTTCAACAGTTGTCAGCTCCGACGTCTGGAGATTCTTATGAAGAAAGAGGCCATATAGAGCCTGTAAGAAATTGCAAATACAGCGCTTTCTTTACTTTCATAGATCTTGAAGAGAATAAGCTAGTAGCTTCTTTCGGAACCATAGAAGAAGGAAGTTCAATTTCAAAGTCATTTTTCATAGGAATTGAAAAAGAATATCCAGACAAAAGTGTTGCAGTAATTCCAGGTAAAATGCAAATAGATATTTACGATTCTCCATTATCAAGAACAGCTTGTGCAATAGAAGCTGCATGGATTACAAATAAAATACAAGAAATAGATCCAAATAGTGTTTTATCATTCTTTGAACGAAGAGGAGATACTGTTTTTTACCAAAAATCAGTTACTAAAAATCCAAAAACAGGCAGTCAAAAAACAACTGATTATATGCGTTGGGTGCCTCATAAAATAAATTTTGTAGAAAGTTTTAATTATTTTGATCAAGTTGTTCCAGGAAAAAAACCAAACAAATATCTTTTCATTCCTATTGACAAAAAGCGCTATGAAGCATTTGGTTTAGACAGCAGAAATTGCGTAGACTGGAGATCTCCAGGTTCAGAAAATTGGGAACCAACAGATAAAGATATACAAAATGGAAATGTGATTATTTGTATAAAAGTAATTTCATAAATTCAAGCAAAGCGTGTCTACAAAGAACATCAGTTCTTTGAGATCTCAATGAGCTATGCTCAATTGAAGATGAACAAGAATTTATTCCTAGCACGCTAGAGGAGCACGAAAGAGTTGATTAAATGAAAATGATGAAAGGATTTATAGTGTCCGAAGTTGTGACTGTAATATATATGGTAGCTTTGCTGGTTATGATAACAGTAGCTATAACCATCGTGTTATTTACATTCAATAATCAGATAAGATTTAGTACAGAATATGCATCAATTATAAACAAGCCTTATTCTGTTTCAGAGACTTTATTTCTTAGAAAAATAGATGATAGAACAGTTATAGATCATAGCTTTTCATCTATCTTAACAGGAAACACAAAACTATCAGAACTTGGAACAAATGTTGCATCTGATATAAAAATATTCATGGATTTGTATAGTCTAAAATATTATCATTTCAAAATAGAAAAAGATGAGACTTTGATAAAAATTACAGATATAAAGAAATTTTGTGGAAAACGTGATCAAGATAATAAAATAGCAAATACATGCCATACTAGTGCTGGCGATAACCAGCCTTGTATAGCTTACTGCGAATCAGGAAAAAAAATAACAGCAGGTTATAGAGGATCTGGAAGAAGCACTATAGCAATATACAAATATGTATGCAGCTCCTCAGGAAAAATAGAGTATATTGCAGGAAACAATTTGTGCAAAGATTCTCAAGACTCTGTTTGTTGTATTGAAGAAAATTATGATTGGAACACAAAAATATTTCCAGGACCTCTGAGCCCAGGACAGAAAACATGTGCAGGAAATAAAGGTATATGTTCAAAAACATGTGAGGCAGGAAGAGACGAAGGAGATATTGATAGATCTTGTAGAGGAGAAAAATGCTGCATTCCAAAAAGTGTTGAAGAAGTAAACTCTATAACCAGTATTACTTCTGAAGCAGTTGTACCTGTGCTTTACAAAATAACAAAAAATGAAAAAACTGGTGTAAAAGGTTATATAAAAATAGGTGTTAGCATTGATTAGTCCAAACGAAGCGTGTGAACAAAGTGAACTAGCTGAGAGCGGAAGAGAAAGGAATCAAAAAGGCCTAGCAGCTTTGGATACTTTATTCATGTTGATATTTTTATTTATATTTATCTTTATTTTTGGAGCTCTTGCAATGAATAATGTAGTTAAGCAAGACGAACTTTCAATAACTCAACGTGATACATTGATCGTAAAAAATACATATTCTCTTTTTGAAAAATCGCTCGATTCTACATGGGATTTTTCAACAGTCCAGGCAATATTTGCTTCTGCAGAAAATGGATTTGAGCCTTCAGTAATGTTTTCAGAGGAAGCAAAAGACGCTTATTGGTATAGATTTCATCCAGAAACAGCTGCAAACATAAAACTTCCAAACGAAGTTGCTCAAACTCTTCCAACTCCAAATAGATGCAATCAGCCAGGAGGAAATCCAGGAATATGTCTTCCTCAATCAGCAAATGCAGAAAATTTTCTCAATAGATCAATGAAAGAAATATGGTTTAAGCTTTCAGACAGTGCTCCATATCAAGTTCTTGATAAACCAGTAAAAATATCAATAGCAAACAGTTCTAACAACACTTTAGATATAGTTACCTTAAGATTATGGCCAGCTCAGGATAGAGTAATATATGAAATAGCAACTCATGTGATTGTAGAAGGATTTAGGTCAAAAATAAATACATATACTATAAGTGAAGGATATATAAAAACAGATCTATTAAAAATGATAAAAATAGGATGGCTTGCTGTAAGCATATCTACCCAATTAAGATGGGAAGCTACAAGACCTGCAAGCTCATCAAACAATTATATTTACAGAGAAGATATACGTGGATTTTCAGAAATATCTAGTGAGGTAGAAACTTTTATTAAAGACAAAGAAACAGATATATCAAACCAGATAAAGAATAATCCTCAAAATAAATTTTATATGAAAATAGATCCGCAGATAGAATTCAGAATCCCTGAATCAGCATCATCAGGCATTCAGCCAGGATCAGGTCTTATAATTCACTATACTGCTGATGTAAGTATAGATGAAGGTATTAAGCAGCTGAATATAGGACCAGTATCTACTTTATCAGGAGATTGTCAGCTTGTAAATCAATATAAAAAATCATATACATCATATGAACCTTTTATAAGCGCCACATTAGATAGTCCTGATTTTGCCTTGGATTCTATAACAGATTCTCCACAAGCATTAGTAGCAGCAATAATAACACAAGAAAGTAGTTGGAATCCTAAAGCAACTTCATCAGGAGCAGTAGGATTAATGCAGTTAAGTCCATCAACAGCAAAAGATTTGTGTAAATTAGATGCATATGAATTGACAGATCCTGAAAAAAATATAAAATGCGGAATTTTTGTTCTTTCAAAATATTTTCAACAGATAAAACAGTCTATAAAACAACATGGAGGAGACTTCTCTGATAAAATAAATATAATGAAAATTACATTACTTTCATATAATTGTGGAATAAATTGTATAAGAAATGAAATATCAACTAATGGTCATACAAGATATGAGGATATTTATCCTACATTGCCTACAATAGAGAATCAACAGTATACTGAAAAAGTTCTTTCACATATGTCAAAATGGCAAAATTGTATAGGATTTGGAAAGCCTGTACTTAGAAATAGAATATTAGATTCTACTCTTGATATAAATTACAAGAAAGGTAGACAAGTTTCTATAGATTCTATAATTATACATGCATGTGGAGATTCTTATGAAAACTGCATACAAAGATATCAAGGTCAGGCAAAAGAAGGAATGCATTACATAATAAGCAAAAAAGGAGAAATATCTCAGCTTGTAAAAGACGATGACAAGGCATTTCATTCAAATTATTATGATGATAGAAGCATTGGAATATCATTGGAAAGCTCTGGCCCTTCAACAACAAGCGATTGGACAAATGAATTGAAAACAAGTCTGATAAATCTAGTAAAATATCTTTCTGTAAAGTATGCTATTGAAAAAATTCATATACCAGACAATGCTCCAGCTAGCTGTTGTGATAGTTCATGTGGACTAAATGCTAAAGGAATGTTAGAATACTCTCAAATATGTCCTTCAAATGCTATAAATGTAAATGGATTTCCGTGGACAGATTTTATTGACAGCATAAGAAAATTGCCACCTCAAGAAAATCCAGTCTTAGCAATTACAAATAGTTGTAGTAGCACCCAGGATGTAGGAAAATATTTATGTCAAAAAGAAACAAATAGATATGCACTATATAAATGCTCATATTCAACAGACTACACTACACAACGAGCTGAATTAACTGATCTAATACCTCTAGGTATAGAACCACCATATCCTTGTTTTAGATCAGATTGTTCAGATTGTACAAATAAAATCCTTCAAAATACAGTTCAAGATATAGAAGACTATAGATTGTATTTACAAAAGAATTCACATGCAACAGTATTTTTAAATGATAATTATTGTGAAGACATAGACGACACTACTCTTGGTCCTCTTAGTACAGCAATTCATGATAGAGGAGATAATCATTTAGCATATGATCTAACTTTACAGCAAAATAAACCAGTTTATTCTGCATATGCAGGAGATGTTATATATTCTGTTTCATCACCAACCTCTTATTTAGGTTCATGCGGTGGTATGGTAATGGTTAGAACAGGAAACACAATAATTGCATACAGCAATATAGCAAATATACCAGCTTCTATATCAAATATAGATCCAGCCCATGCAGTTCCAATCAATAAGAATAGTATTATAGGAACTGTAGCGGCTTGCAATCCTTCTCATGTTGAAATTAGGCTTTTCAAAGCAACATTTGACATTCCTACTCAAGCTAATTCAAAAAATATATGCGGAAATCCTACAAACTGTTATACGCAAACAACAGGAGATCTTTTAGCAATACTACAAAGTGCTGCAACAGGAGTTCCAAGACCAATACCATATTGGTGTTCTTCAATAAAATGGGACAAAGGAAGTGTATATCATGAAACCACAATTCCTTTAGAAGAAAGAAATATAATATATGATGAAGATGATAACGTATTAAAAAGAAAACCTTTATCTCTAAAATTCTCTTTAGAAGACTGGCTTCCAACATTGAATTGTCAGGGAAATGAAGGAAAAAGATACAGTTGGTTGACTGAAAAAGATATGTTATGCCAGTTAGGAAAATTATATTCATGCGACAGAAACATTCCAGGAATAGGTTCTCAAAAAATAGCCAAAGACGCTTTTCTAGGAAACTACAAATGTACTACATCAAAATCATCTAACGATCATAAAACAAAGTTTTGCTTAGCTTCTGGAATACCAGAAAGCCAGAGCGATGGTCAGTTTAACTTTTGTTGTACATATTATTCTCAAAACAGCTTCTGGAATAAACCAGATAATTTTTGTGAAAACGATGGGCATTGTTCAGTTGAAGAGCAAACAACAATATCTACAGGAGAAAGATCTTGCATTGTAAATTCACCAAGCTGTTTAAGAGATTGCTGTTCATGTTGATAAAATCTTTTTATTAGACCAATAGAAGAATATGGTAAGGGTTTAAAAATGAAAGGAATGTCTTTAGCTCTAGAAACTGTAATACTGCTTATTTTAATGGCTGTGGTTTTGGCTGCTTTGATGTCTTTCTTCTTAGGTGTCTTTAATCCAGCAAAAAGCCAGCTGGATAATATAAAGAATAAGGAAAGTTTTTGTGTTCAGTATATTTCAAAAGATCCAGGTTGTGCACATGCACATGATATAAAAGATGGTACAACAGCACCATACAGCGATGGTACAAAATACGGAAGTGCAAAAACAGCAATAACTGAATTAGAAAAAATATGCAAATCAACTCCTGATAATCCACCTTGTGGTACAAAGACATGTGATCAAGCAAAAGATTTAGTTAAAGCATGCTGTCCTTCATATTGCTGATACGTACATACCACCAGTTTTGAACTGGTGATTGGGCGTGTAAAAGACTTCGGAGTATGATGCCATCGGTCTGTGACCGATGGATGTACTGAAATCATTTCACAGTAACTATAAGTTCAATTTATCTATTCTAGAAATCTTTAGATTATATTTCTTTTTCACATCTTTTGGAACATTTTTCTGATCATATCCTAAGACAACTATACCAGCTTTTTCTTTTTTAATAATATTAAAAATATTTCCTTTATCTCCTACAACAACTTTGTCTGCTATCCAAAGATTTTCTATAGCTATTTTTCTTACTAAAGCACTTTTTGCATATTTACCATATTTTTCTCTGTTTCTCTTATCATTTGATACAACAACTATTAGATAATCTCCTTTGCTTTTAGCCTTTTTTAGAAAATATTCATGTCCTTTGTGAGCTATGTTAAAACATCCTCCACATATTACAATACTTTTGGAAATAGTCTCATAAATTTCCTTGCTTGATATAGCACCTTTTCTTAACACTTTTAAAGATCTTGTATCAAAAACAGTTGAAAGTTTTTTCTTTTTTAAAGTTCCACCATCTACTATTAGATCTACTTTTCCACCAAAAACTTTTTTTACTTGAGCAATTTTGAACAAAGCTTCGCTTCCAGATATATTTGCACTAGTAGAAGTTATTGGTTTTTTGTAGCTTCTTATGAGTTTTTGCACAAATTTATCAGAAGATATTCTAAAACTATTTTCTCCTAAAATATTTGGCAGAAGTTTGCTATCACAGACTAAAGTCAAAGGTCTATTTGAGAACTTTTTAAGAAGTTTTCTAGAAACTTTATTCAATTTTATATATTTCTCAGCCATTTTTTCATTCTGAACTAAAGTAATCAAAGGCTTATTTCTATCTCTATTCTTTATATCATAGATTTTCTTTATAGCTTTCTTATTAGTTGCATCACATCCAATTCCATAAGATGTCTCAGTAGGGTATATAATAATACCTCCTTTTCTAAGAACATTACAAATTTTCTTAATATGTCTTTTGTTAATAAGTTGTGTAGTCATGATAAAAATATCGCAATTAAAAGATAAATAAAGAAATTATATAAAAATAAAACAAAAAATAATAATTTGATGCATTATACATTTCTATTTTGTTATAGTTATTTTCATCGTTGAGACGCCAAATTTCTCTCCTTTTTCTGACTCTATTTGCTCTGTTGCTATGCTAATACTCTTTACTTTTACGTCTTTAATAAATTTATTTTTGACAATTTCTGCCACGTCAACGCATTTGCTTATTGCTCTTCCTCTAGCTTTCATATGTATTTCTTTTTGTCCTGTTCCAAACTGTGTTATAACAGCCATTACATAGGCCATGCTCGGCTTTTTACCTATAAGAACAGTGTTTTCCCTAGATTCTCCGTCGTTTGTCATATTGTTCACCTTTGTATGTTGCTTTCAACTGTGACTATATTAACATCTTAAAAGATTTAAGCCTTTCCAAATAAAACGTGTAATACAGAAAATTCACTTTTTCTTAGGAGTCTTTTTAATTTCTTTAGAACCAAACCCAAGAATCAGTACACCTAATAATATTAGAAGTATACCTAGCCAGTCCATTCCTACAACTTCTCCTAAAAACATGTTTGCAAGAACAACAGGTATTATAATGCTTATTCCAGCAATTAGAGATATTGATATAGAAACATACCCATCATGAAAAGACTTCTGCATCATTAAAAATCCAATTAGTCCCAAAAAAGCAGCAAGCCATGTAAGAGGATTTATGAAAAATCCAAATCCAATAGAACCTTCAGATATCGCTATCTTTACAAAAAACATAGAAAATCCTAATAAAACACCAGATATTGTCGCAAGTATTTTGCTGTCTATATTGAAAGACACATCATCACCATTTTTGATCTACATTAATGATATCCATATAACACCAACTATTACTAATCCTACTCCTAGAGATTCATATCTATTAGGCTTTTCCTTGAAAAATAAGAAGCCAGCTATTATTGGAATTGTTATTGATAATGCTAGCAAAGGCTGTATTGTTGATATTGGTATAAACTTCAATGAATATAGATAGATTATTAATCCAGAACTTCCTATAACCATTGAAACAAGCCATTTCCAATTTTTAATCATTTTTCTTATAGAAAACTCTTTCATGTCCATGAATGAATATTTTTGTATAGCAGCAGAACTACCATAACAAAACGCAACAATAAAAGATATTATTATTTCAATCATTTTAAAAACCTTATATTTTTAATGGTTTTGTTGCAAACAAGAAAGCTTGTTTGAACTCTCAAAGAGCTTTTGGTCTTTGTAGATGAAATACAAATGAATTAAGAATTCATTTGAACATGTATTTAGGTTATTATCAAACCTATATATTGTTTATTAATGAATATTAATTATGCAAGCAAACCCCATATGGCCTGTAAAAGCTTCATTTCCTGTATTAGAAAAAGATGTTAGATGTGATATTCTTATTGTTGGTGCAGGTATAGCAGGAATATCCTCTGCTTACTATCTTTCTGAGAAAGGTTATGATGTTATAGTTATAGAAGAAGATGAGATAGGTTCAGGAGCAACAGGAGCTAGTTCAGGTACATTATATTTTGGAACAGGGTCAGATATTTCTTCAACAATAGAGATGCATGGAGAGAAAAATACAAAGATAATATGGGATGAAACAAGGGAATCTATTAAAAATATAGAACAGTTGATTAAAAAATACTCAATAGACTGTGGTTTTAAAAATCCAGGAGTAATATCTCTTGCAAAAACAGAGGAAGAAATAGATCATTTATTAAATAATTTAAAAAATCTAAAAAAAGCAGGATTTTCATCAGAATTCTTTGAGCAAGAGCAAGTAAAAGATTTTTTTAAGGCGCGAGATTTTCTTGCAGGTCTTAGAGAACCATGTATGCAAATAAAGCCTGCATTGTTCTGTTCAGAATTATCAAAGGTTTCTGGAATTAATGTGTTTTCTAAAAGTCCTATGATAGATTTTAAAAAAGGAGAAACTGTTGTAGTTAATACTCCAAAAGCCAAGATAAGATGTTCTAATTTGATTATCGCAACAAACATCAAGCCAATGTTTGGTCTGGAAAACCATTGCTATATTGAAAATACTACGATTGTAGCTAGTCAAGTGATGAAAGATAAAATAAAAGAAATTTGGAATAAAGATACAATACTTTGGACAATAGATGATAAATATGATATTCTATATACAGAAGATGATAGGGCAATGTTGGATTTATTTACATCAAAGGGTATTGATGATAAGGTAAATTTCTATTATCCTAATTCAGGATTTAAAAAAGAATTTATCTATGGCGATTCCTGGTTTAATACCCAAGATAGAATGCCTATATTGGGTAATACAAGAAATTTGCCAGAAGGCTCTGAAAATATAAATGTTGCTATTGCAATGGGAGATCAAGGAATAGTAACAGGATTTACATCAGGTAGAAAAATGCCACTTTTGATGAAATGCAGTAAAGATACTTTCCTAGAACTTTCTTCACCTAACAGATTCAAAATTTAGCAAACTATATATATAACTCTCTCCAAAGTTTCTATATGAAGACACCAGGAATTTTAAGCCTAATAGGAGGAATAATAACTCTTGTAATAGGCATTGGCATAACTTTGCTTGGAGCTTTATTTGCTTCAGTAGCACCAGGTGTAGGACTTTTTGCAGCAATTGCAGGTATCGTAGGAATATATGGAATTATTCTAGGAGTAATTCTTATTGTATTTGCCATTAAAGAGGAAAATAGATCATTAGCAATTGTAGCTTTAGTTTTAAGCATAATAGGTCTTATAACAGGCCAAGGTTTTTATGTAGGTCCTATACTGGGAATAGTAGGAAGTGCATTAGCTCTAAAAGGAGGGGACACTTCAAGCAAAGCTAAGAAGAAATAATTTACCTTTTTTTATTTTATTTCCTTTTCTAGTAACTCATTTATGACCAAACACTGCAACAACCTTATTTTTAGAAATCTTTTCTAATCTTACAAAACCAAACCGCTCTAGCTGAACTACATTACCTATTTTTTCTTTTAAAATGTTTTTCTCAACATATCCTTCGACTCTTTTGTCTGGAAGTATTATTTCCATCTTTCTTATTTGCTTCTTGTCATTAGGAAGCCAATGTATTTTCTTGAGATGTTTTTGCTTTGCATATTCTAGATCATCATTTATAATTTCGCATGAAGCATCAGTTCTAACAAATATGTTTCCTAATCCTATAAGCCTTGCTTCCTTACCATTCTCTATGTCATCCATCTGAAGCAAGAGCTTTTCTCTGGCTATTAAAGTTCTTTTCTTTTTATGATTAGCAGGATTTAGATCTAAAAGTACTTTTCTAAAATGACTACCAATTTTTATCTCTACAGGTTTGTTAACAAAGAAATATCTATTAGCCTTTTCATCAACAATTTTCTTATTAAAAGCAGCCAAATTCTCAAAAGCTACTGTAGCATCACTTGACTTTGCTCCAATATCTAGGATAAAATTCCTTATAGCTTCTGGCGAAAAGCCTCTACGCTTTAATGCTCTTATTGTTCCAAGTTTAGGATCTTCCCAACCATCATAAATACCTTCTTCTATACCTTTTTTTATCAGACTTTTACTAAGTACAAATCCAGGAAACAATAATCTTCCTTGTATCAAAACTTTTGGATAATCCCAGCTAAAATAATTATAAAGATATCTTTGCTTTGTTTCATTTGTAGCATGTTCCTGCCCTCTTAATATCAATGTAACCTTCATTTCATGGTCATCTATAGCAGCAGCAAAATTATACAAAGGCCATACTTTCAGCTTTGAAAAAGGATGCGAAGGCTTGTCAACTATTCTCATAGCAGGCCAATCCCTTATAGCAGGATTTGGATGTTCCATATCGGTCTTTATTCTTAGAACAACTTGTCCCTCTTTATAAGATTTCTTAGAAGAACCACATTGTTTATCAACGCCTTTTTGTCCCTTATTAGCTCCTATAAATCTCTTCCATCTTTGTAAGTTTTCTTGTATTGTAAGGCTTCTACAAGGACACGGTCTTTTCTCATTTACATGTTGTTTCCATATATCTGATTTACATTCGCATAAATATGCTGAATGCAATTTTAGCAGACGTTCAGCATATTTATAATAAATCTTCAACCTCTTTGACTGTATATATATTTTGTTCCATTTTATACCAAGCCACTTCAGGTCTTCCTTAAGCCATTTATAATTTACTTTTTCAGCTTTTTTGACCTTAGGATCAGTATCTTCAAACCTTAGCAAAAACTTACCTTTGTATTTTTTAACATATTCATATGGAAGTATAGCAACTCTTGAATGTCCTAAATGCATGGCTCCATTTGGATTAGGAGCAAATCTAGTTACAAGATTTTTTGCAATATTTTCAGAAATATCAGGAAGCTTCTTTTCTTCATTCTTTTGAACAACTTTTTCTTCAACCCAACCAAGTTTATTTAGCTCTTCATTTTGCTGCTCTAAGCTCATACTATTTATCTCAGGAACCAGTTTTTCTACAAAAGGCTTTAGTTCCATTATATCTTCTTTTAACACAGGCATCTGGGAAATAACCTTTCCCACAACAGAACCTACCATACATTTTCCATTATGCTCAACGGCATTTGCCAGTGCAAATTTTCTTATAAGTAATTCAATTTCTTTATCCATTTAATCCCCAATATATTTCCTTTTGGTAAACTCCTTAATAAACTTTCTAGTAGATTTGTTTATATCTAAAGACAATGCTTTCCTAGGGCTTATCCATTTGTATTCTTGAAGTTCTTTATTAAGTTTTATATCATTAGTTCTGGCTTTAGCAGCAAAATCTAGAAATATCATATGTCTCTTTTCATGGAACTCCTTAGAAAAAACACTTTCTTGAGTAGATATTAATTTTATTTTAGTAATATCTAAATCAGTTTCTTCCTTCACTTCTCTTTTTACACAATTATCAAGAGTTTCCCCATATTCTAAATGTCCTCCTGGAACTACCCATTTATTTTTCCATTTACTACATTTTGCAAGAAATATTTCATTCTTGTTATTATATATAAGAACCCCAACAACTACTTCAGGAATTTTTTCTGACATATGCTTAATTTCTATATATAGAATTAAATATAACTATCCTTCATATCTTTTGTAAGAACCTTCACAAGAAGGATCTATATCTCCTCTTCTACCAGCTTTTCTTCTACCTTCTTTCCATTTAACAGATTCTTTCATTTGCTCATTTGTCTGTTCAGATAATTCTTGTCTAGCTTCATCAAGTCCTTTTTCAAATAATAATTGCATTTGATATTTCATTCCAACTCCTATTCCTTTAACTCTAAGTTCATCAAGATTCCCATGTTGTCTATAGTATCCAGGTATATCAACATCACTAGAAGCAATTTTCCCTCTCAAATGTTTATTAGCAATATTTGTATTTACACTATTAGCTAATCTATACCAATCTGCTGCAAGCTCATCATTTGTTTGGTATCTCATAAATATTATCCAGTACAAACCTATTAAAAAATACAAAACCCTTTTAGTTTATGCCAATTAACGCATCTATAGAGTATATACTAGCAGAGAAGAAATTTCAGAGTGCTAAAACTATAGATGAAAAAATAGCCTGTTTAGAGGAGATGATAAAAACCGCACCAGCTCACAAAGGGGGAGAAAATTTAAGAGCTCTTTTAAAATCAAAATTGGCAAAGTTGAAAAAAGAATCAATCGTATCAAAGAAAAAAGGTACTAGTAGAAAAGGAATTTCTAAAGAAGGAGAGGCCCAAGTTTGTATTATAGGAAAAACTATGACAGGAAAATCTACAATACTTTCTAAACTCACAGATGCCAGACCTAAAATATCAGACCATCCTTATACAACAACTAAACCAGTAGTAGGAATGATGGATTATAACGGCATTAAGATACAGCTCGTAGAAATACCTAGTACATTTAGTCCAGAATATCTGAGCATATGCAGATCAGCAGATGCCCTTATGATAGTAGCAAATACAGATGAAGAAAAGAAAGACCTACTAAAATTTCTTGAATCAAATTATATAAGAGTGCCATATATAATTTCAACTTCAGAAAAGAGCGTAGATGAAATAAGAAATAAAATATGGAATCTTCTGGGGTTTATATTAGTATATACTAGAGATCATGGCCGTCTTTCGCCAATGGCATTAAAGCGTGGCTCTAAGCTCAAAGAATTTGCCTTTAGAATACATAAGGATTTTGTCAAGAATTTTAGATTTGCACAAGTATGGAGAAGACGTAATGGAGTTATGAGAAAAATTCAAGCAGGACTTGAGTATAATTTAGAGGACGGAGATGCAATAGAATTGCATATGAAATGACAAACTAATCTATTAATCGTTTCTAAGCTTTTCTTGTTTATGAAGTATTACTTTAAGATGGATCAATCAGAATTGGTGTTGGAAATACCAGGATCTATTTACTATCCAGAAGAAGACTCTGAGTTATTCGCAGATTTTATTGTAAAACATCGAACTAAGTTTCTAAGGAAAAAAGTTCTGGAAGTGGGGTGTGGTTCTGGATTGCTTTCTTTGTTATGCGCAAAGTTTGGAGCAGATGTTATAGCATCTGATATAAACCCACAAGCAGTTGAAACTGTGATAGAAAATGCAAAAGCAAATAATATATCCCTTGAGGCAATACAGTCAGATCTATTTGAAAAAGTAAAAGGTAAATTCGACTTCATAATATTCAACACTCCTTATCTTCCAGACGAAGACGAACTTACAAAAAAAGCTTACTCACCAAATTACAATAAGGGAGATGTTATAAAACGCTTTTTAGCTGATCATAAGAATTATTTGAATAAAGGAGGAAAAGCCTTTGCTCTCGTATCTTCTATAACAGGAGAGAAGATACTAGGAAAAACAGTTGATAAGAAAAAAATAGATTGGGAAGAATTAAGGATAATTGAGTTGAAATAAATGTTAACTGAACTTCATACACACACAATATTTTCTAAAGGAACAAAGCTTGTAGTAGAAGGAATTGATGGCCCAGAGCAAATACTAAAAGAAGCTAAGCTAAAAGGCATTCAAGCCCTTGCTATTACAGATCACGATACTATTCAAGGATATTTACATGCAAAATCTTTAGCAAAAAAATATGATATTTTTTTGATTCCAGGAGAAGAAGTTACAACAGCTGATGGACATCTAGTAGCTCTTGGTATAAGTGATTTTATAAAACCTAGAATGAGTTTAGAAGAAACTCTAGATATAGTACATAATCAAGGAGGCATAGGAATATCCTCACACCCGTTTGATCTAAAAGAATGTGGATTGGGAGAAAAAGCAAAATTCTGTGATGCTATAGAAGCTTATAATTCGATAAATCTTGAAAGAATATCTAATTGGAAAGCAAGAAGATTTGCAGAAAAATACAAAAAACCAGTTACAGCAGGTAGCGATGCTCATAGTGCAGAAATGATAGGAAATGGATTAAATGATCTATCTGCAGAAAAAGATATTGATTCTATTATAAATGCAATAAAAAAAGGCAGGAATAAAATAGTATTCAGATATGCACCTATTTCTGTTGTAAGAAGATGGTCTGTTATGAGATTCAAATATGCATATTTGGAGACGCTTTCTCATATCAATAAAAATTATAAAAGTCCTAAGAAACATCTAAGCTTGGCAATGTTAAAACTTGTCAAGAAAAGTCCAGGACATATAGATTATCCTATTCAAGCATTAGCTTGCTTTGGAGTAGGCTGTTCAATACTATATAGAGGCGCTAGAGAGTTAATAGGAATTTAATATAAACCTCTGGCACAATAATTATAACATGTCAGAATTATTTGGTTTTGTAACAGGTCTTGCTGCAGGTATGGGAAAGTCTGCAATTAATATGTTTACAGGAAACTTTCTTGGTGCTTTTGGAACTACAAACATAGCACTTATAGGAATAGTTTTTGTAATGTTTATATTTTTGATGAGAAAAGCAATGAGTGTAATGATTAGTCTTGCAATGGTAGGCATAGCTTCAGCTTCTTTTCCATTTGTATTAGGCTATCTAGGATTTTCTATTCCTACGACACCTCAAACAATGGTATTTTTTGTTGTTATGGGAGTAGCTGCATATTTAGCATTTATGGTAGGAAAATATATTTTAAAGCTATTCGGTTTTTTTACCAAAACAGCCCAGCCGCAAGTTAAACAATAGAGAATTTTGAAAAAATAAATAGGTATTAAAAGTTTCTTTGAGTTATTCTATTAGGAATCTTTTAGATTTCTAATGTGGTATGATGGTACAGTTCTTACAAACAGACATATTAGGAACAGTAGTATGGTTTGTGATACTTTTCGTATTCATCATAATATACCCAAGAATAATGCTTTCTCAGATGATATGGAAGATTGAGCAAAGTGCTAGAAGGCTTGAAGAGCTTTCTGAAAAAGCAAATGGAATGTGTAGCAAGAGAACAAATGCTAACACAAAAGATATGAGAGAAAAGATAGACGATTTCACAGACTTTTTTGTAGTAGAACCTTCTTCACTTGATCCATACGGCGTTGTTCAGAAAATAGATCAATTGATAAGACAAACAGAAGATAGATTTACTGAGTTTGTAGATGATCATGCTTCTGAAAAATCTGCAATTGAACGACAGCAGCTAAATTATGCTCTTAGAGCTTCCATCGGTCTTAGGCAAATAGCAAAAATAGTAAGACATAATGTTGAATTAGCTAAAAAATTCAAAAATCTACAAATAGCAATGATAATACAAATACAACTACCTATAATAGAAAAGTTTGCAGAATCTGAGTTAAAAGGAACTGAATGCTTCTTGAACGGATGGCCAGTTGGAGATTCTATAGGTCCAATGGTAGCAGCATCTTTAGTAGATGAGATGATCGAAATATCACCAGGTACAATGGCAGGTCATACAAAAATAGAAGGAAGAGAATGCTTTGTATTAAAGGCAAAAGGACCAGAACCTCATTTAGGAAGAACAGATGAGGCAATAAACAAACTTATGAAAAAGCATAGTTTTGCTAGAATTATTACAATAGACGCAGGGCTTAAACTAGAAGGAGAGCAGACAGGAAGAGTTGCAGAAGGAGTAGGATTTGCAATGGGTGGATATTCTCAAAGAGAGCTTATAGAAAACACCTTATTACCTAAAAAGAAGCCAATAGACGGTATTATAATAAAAGTAGGTTTATTTGATGCAATTGCTCCTATGCCAAAAGAAGTTATGGATGCAATGCCAAAGGTAAAAGAATCTATAATAAGATCTGTAAAAAGAGTAAACGCAAAGGAAAAAGTATTGATAATAGGTGTAGGTAATTCAAGCGGAATAGGAGATAATAAGAAAGCAGTTGAGGAAGCAAAGAACATTATTCTAAAGAACGACAAAAAAGCAAAAGAAGATGAAGAAAAGGAGAAGAAAAAAGGCAGTTGGTTCTAAACTCACATACCTAGAAACAGTTCTACACTATTTAAGGGATACTTGTCACTAGAGAGAAATAACCTTTAAATACATTACTCACTTATACATAGTTAATAATTGAGTAATAAATTAGTAAATGAAAGGTAAAAACAAAATTAACCAAACAGATCAATACATATGCTTTTAAAGTTTACTATCATTAAAATTAATTAAGAAATTTTAGTGATATTTATTTTCAATTAATGACAAAAAAGACAAAACAGGATTACCATAGGGTAATTTCAGTTTTGCGGTGGTAACATGGTTGTCAGTTCAAAAACATCAGATTCGCTTAAAGCATTGGGATTAAATAAATACGAAAGAAATCTTTGGGTAGCTTTACTTTCAAGAAGTTCTTCTACTGTTGGAGAATTGGCAGATTTGTCAAATGTTCCTAGATCAAGATGTTATGATGTTCTTCAATCATTGGCTGATAGAGGCTTCGTGCTTATACAACCAGGAAAGCCTATGAAATATGTTGCAGTAAACCCTTCAGAAGCTTTTGATAGAGCAAAGAAAAAGGTTTTGAAAGATGCCAATGAAATGGTTGAAAGATACGATCAGATAAAGAATAGTGGAGCTTCAAAAGAATTAGAAAAATTACATAAAGAAAGCATTAAAACAATTCAACCAGAAGAGCTTACAGGTTCTATAAAAGGAAAATATGCAATGTTACAGCAAATGGAGTCTATGTTTAAAAAATCTAAAAAATCAATAAAGATAATGGCTACAGCAAATAGTTTGATAGATATTGCTGAAAATCATATGTCTCTTATTAAAAAACTTTCTGAAAACGGTGTTTCTATAAAAATAGCAGCACCAATCAACAAGCAAACAACAGAAGCTGCTAAAAGTCTGTCAAAACATGCTCAAATCAGAAACATAGAAGAATCTGATCAATTGACAAAGCTTCTTGGAAGAATGACTATAGTAGATGGAAATGAATTTCTTATGGGTCTAACAGATGACACAAAAGTACATCCAACACAAGATATTGCATTCTGGTCTCAGTCAGATCATGCATCTGGATCAACAATCGAACCAATGTTCGAGCTTGTATGGAACCATGCAAAGCCAATTAAATTATAAGAAGTGATTCTTATTCTTTTTGTAGATGTTTTTGATACAAACAAATATGATTCGATGCGAGTTGCGGTGAATATTTCTAGCAGTTTATTATCATACATAATTTATACTGAATATAAGCCAGATTATACAGCAATAGATGGTAATCATACATTATTTTGTTTTTCAAAATCTTCTAAAGAACCATTGATGATTGTTTATTGTAGAGAAGATACAAAAAATAAAAACTTATCTTTATTAGACATATACTCAAGAGAAGATATGTCAGAAGAAACAGATTTATTTGTTTCATCATTGCATAAAATACTTAGGGAATATTCTGAGTAAGAAATCATCTTCTAGATCTATATTCTCTATTCATTCTGCTAAATCTTTTTTGTCTATGGTCAGGTTCATCATATCTTTTTTCAGTGCTTCTCATCTGTCTTTTTTCTGTTTTGTCCTCATATTGTTTTGGATCAAACTCTTTTGCATAATCCTTTTCTATTTTAATATGTTGGACAATTCTTCTGAAAGAATCATGATCATGCTTGCATAGAAGAGATATAGCTTTTCCTTCTTTTCCAAATCTCGCAGTTCTTCCTATTCTATGTGTATAATCATCAACAGTTTTTGGTATATCAAAATTAAATACATGAGTAACATTTTTAATATCCAGTCCTCTAGCAGCAACATCTGTAGCTATCAAAATTTTAGGTCTTCCTTTATGAAATCCCTCCAATATAGTTGTTCTAGTAGGTTGAGTAAGTCCACCATGTATAGCTCTTGCTTGAATTCCAAAACTATATAGCTTTCTTGCAAGTATATCAGACATATGTCTTGTAGAACAAAATACCATTGCTAGTTCTGGATCTTCTTTTTTAATCAAATGTGCAAGAAGCCCAGGTTTTTGATCTTGATTTACATCGTAATAAAAATGCTTTAGCAAATGCCTGCTAACATGTTTTTGAGCAGATATTTTTATAGGATGCTTCATATAATTTTGTGTAAGATATCTTATTTCATCTGGAACTGTTGCAGAAAATAGCATAGTCTGTCTGTTATTAGGAACTCTTGAAAATATTTTTCTTATATCATCTATAAATCCCATATCTAACATTCTATCAGTTTCATCTAATACCATTATTTTCACACCACTGAGATCTAAGGTCTTTCTTGTTAAATGGTCTACTAGTCTTCCAGGAGTTCCTACAACAATTTCACTATGTCTAATTCTATCAATCTGAGGAACTATTGATACTCCGCCATATACTATAGCAACATGTAATCCCATATATTTAGCAAATTTTTCAAACTCTTGAGATATTTGTATTGCAAGTTCTCTTGTAGGAGCTAATATTAAAGATTGAACACCTTTTTTAGCTTCCATTTTTTGTATTATAGGAATTGCAAAAGCAGCTGTTTTTCCAGAACCAGTCATAGATTCGCCTATTATATCCTTCCCTTCCATAGCAATTGGTATTGCTTTAGCTTGTATATCAGTAGGAGTTTCGAATCCCATCTCTTTCAAAGCTTTCAATATTTTAGGATCTAAATTTAATTGTTCAAAACTCATAAATCTCAACTTAATATTAGAAGACGTTATTTTTAACTAATAAATGTCTTCTGCAATATAATAAAACTTCTTTGTATTCAGAAAGATCTTTTCTTTCTTTATATAGCGTTTCAAGTTTATTTATTATTATATTGTATAAATGGTTTTATGCTATTTAAAACGATGTTTCTTGTTGTTATAGTCATGGACAATACTGTCTAAATATAATATGATTGTCCTGACTATATATGTAAGACATATTATCATATCTAGTCTAGAAAGTTATGTCTTACACTATAAATAAAGTATGAACGTTATTAACAACATTAGTGGACTCATATGAGTCCACTTTCTTGTCGTAAAAAGTGTTCCAATGTATTAGTAAATAAAAATAACTCAAAGATGTTTTAAATAGATAAGCGGATGAGAAGTAATATAGTTTATTTTCATCTCTTAGTATAGTGAAGAGATGGAAAGATAAATCATAATACTATGATTTGATTCGTTTTAGGCGATTCTATGAATTCGACTGAGTATGCTGTTGTCTCTGGATATTCTTGTTTAGAAAAACTTACATCAAAGACAAAAAGAATTCATTTAAGAAAATTTATAAGTAAAAAACTTATGAATGATATTCTAACTAGATGCGATGATCTTAAGGAAATATCTCTTCCAAAACATATATCTGAAAAAATAAACATTGAGATATCAGACTTATTGAAAAAGAGAAATATATCAATAAGTATATCACAAAATTCTCCTGGAAGACCTAACATACTAGATAATATGATAAAATGGAAAAAATTAGGCTATGATTATTATAAAGTAAAAGGAAAGAAAGTAGCAGAATAGTAGTTCCCACAAAACCATAGGTTGTAACTATGATAAGTATAAAGAATTCTCAGGATATTGCAAAAGATGCTCGTGGTACATTTGATAAAAAATTTTCTAATACATTTAAAACTCCGCAGGATTTCTTAGTAGATTTGATGGAAGAATGTGGAGAGCTTGCAAAGATAGTTTCTGACAAAGAGATACGAAAGCAAAAACCAAGAGATGGAGATCTGGAAGGCGAACTAATAGATATTTATATGGATATTCTATGGCTGGCAAATTACTATGAAATAGACCTTGAAAAAGAATTTATAAACAAGATAAACAAATGGAATAAGAGATATGATTTTAATTTGGTGGTCAAATGAAAATACTTTTAGTTCATAGTGATTTTATAGAGTTCTATCCAAAGGAGAAAGCAATAAAAACAGCAGAAGATTGGAAGCAAGAAAAGCAAAGAGTAGAAGAATGCTTGGTTGTATTTACATCTGTAGAAAAAGACGATGAAAAAGATCCAGAAAAAATATCTGAAAATCTTGCTTTAGAGATTAAAAAAGTTGCTCATGATGTAAAAGTAAATAACATAGTTCTTTATCCATATGCACATTTGAGTAAAACTTTGGCTTCAGCAGACGTTGCATTGGCAATATTAAAAAAGACAGAAAGTATTCTGAGCAAAGAATTATCTGTACAAAGAGCTCCTTTTGGTTGGTATAAAGAATTTACTATAAAGTGCAAAGGACATCCTCTTAGTGAATTGTCTAGAGAGATTAAAGTAGATGATTCCTCAGACGCATTGAAAAAAGAAAAAGAAGAACTTACATCTTCATTTTTTATACTAGATACAGATGGAAAAATGCAAAAAATAGAGCATGATGGCAAGAGAATAAAAGGATTTGATTTTTCTAAACATCCTAAATTAGAAAAATTATGTAAATACGAATTAGCTAAGTCAAGAGACGTGGATACAGAACCTCCGCACATAAAGCTAATGAAAAGATTGGAACTTGTAGATTATGAAGAAGGATCTGATCCTGGAAATTTAAGATTTTATCCTAAAGGAAGATTGATAAAATCTCTTATTGAACAATTTGTAACAAAGAAAACTATAGAATACGGTGGTATGGAAGTAGAAACACCATTAATGTATGATTATGAACATCCTTCACTGAAAAGTTATCTTAACAGATTTCCTGCAAGACAATACAGTATTCAAACTCCGAATAAAAAAACTTTTCTTAGATTCTCAGCTTGCTTTGGCCAGTTTTTAATGATCAAAGATGCTAATATATCTTACAAAAATCTACCACTACCAATCTATGAATTAACTAGATACAGCTTTAGAGTTGAGCAACGCGGCGAATTAGCAGGCCTTCGTAGATTAAGAGCATTTACAATGCCAGATTGCCATTGTCTTGTAAAAGACTTTGGTATGGCAAAAGAAGAAATGCTAAAAAGATTTGATCTGGCAAAACAAGTTCAAGAAGGATTTGGGTTGACTATCGAAAATGATATGGAATTTGCTATAAGAATTGTAAAAGACTTTTATGAAAAAAATAAAGAGTTTGTGCATGCTTTAGTGGAAAAATGGGGTAAGCCAACACTTATAGAATTATGGGATCAAAGATTTTTCTATTTTGTCTTGAAATACGAATTTAATTTTATAGACGCTTTGGATAAAGCAGCAACTCTTACAACTGACCAAATTGATGTTGAGAATGCAGAAAGATATGGAATACAATATACAGACTCTGATAATAAGAAAAAATATCCAATGATTTTGCATCTATCTCCAAGCGGTGCAATAGAAAGAGTTATTTATGCAATGCTTGAAAAAGCACATATGGAACAAAAAGATGGAAAAAATCCTATTCTACCTATGTGGCTCTGTCCTATACAAGTAAGATTATGCCCTATCAACGACTCTCTTATTCCATTTGCAGAAGAAATTATGAAAAAACTAGAGGAACATAATATCCGTGTAGATATAGACGACAGAACAGAAAGTTTAGGAAAAAAAGTCAGGGATGCTGAAACAGAATGGATACCTATTTCAGTAACACTAGGAGAAAAAGAAAAATCATCTGGAATATTTGGAACTAGAATAAGAGTTGATGGAAAAGTTCATCAAATGGCTTTGGAAGAAATTGTAGTTATGATTAAAAAACAGACGCAAGAATTTCCATTTATGCCACTTAGTTTGCCAAAACTTTTGACTAAAAGACCTATATTTCATGGATGATCTAAAGTTTTTCAGAAATAAATTTCTTCAAGCTCTCATTTGTAGGTATGTTTAGGAACTCTTCTTTTGTAACCCATTTGTATTCTTTGATTGGAAACCCTTCATCATTGTTGTTAGTTATATCAACTTTTCCGCTTTTTGATTTGCATAAAAATGTATGACATACAACTTGGTCATTTTCCAACAATCTCAGATAATGCCATAGACCTAGAGATTTTTCTATTTCAACATCTAAAGCAGTTTCCTCTAAGACCTCTCTTTTCAATGCTTGATAAGGATCTTCTCCATATTGGACTTTTCCTCCAGGTAGATCCCATCGATCTTCTCTTATATGAATACTCTTCCTTAGTACAAGGAATTTGTTTTCATTCATTATAACAGCTTTTACAGATGTGAGTGCATAACCAGAAGATATTTTATCAACAACCTCTTTTAGAAAAATGTCGATATTTTCCAAGTTCTTTAATTCTTCTAGAGTAAACCATTTGAATTCTGTATGTTCAGTTTTGTCTAATATTGGTCCTCCTTCTATAACACCAGAATAGGTTAGTCTTACAACATGCTTGTCAGGTCTAATAATGTCTTGGGCAAAAATAAGTTTAGGAGTTTCTTTTAGTTCTAGTCCAACCTCTTCTTTTATCTCTCTTTTAAGATTTTCCATTAGTGAGCTACCTTTCTCAATTCTTCCTCCAGGAATATCCCATTTAGCACCTATTTCAGGATATTTTTCATCAGATCTTTTGACTAAAAGATACTTACCATCTGTATTTTTTAAAATAGCCTTTACGCCAACTTGAAGGTCCATTAATTTACTTAGTCTATAAGAATTAAAACTAGCTAGAAATTTACTTCTTAAAATAAGATTTTAGAAATTCTATAAGAGCTAGGAATATTGTCCCAATGATCATTAGAAACAGTACAATACCTATATTATCCTTTATAATAGGTATATTTCCAAAGAAAAATCCAGCTGCAATAAATGCAGATACCCAAACAATAGCACCTGTCAAGTTATACGTTAAGAATTTCTTATATTCCATTGTTCCAATTCCAGCAACAAAAGGAGCAAAAGTTCTTACAAAAGGTAAAAACCTGGCAATAAATATTGTTTTTCCTCCATGTTTTTCATAGAATTTTTCAGCATCGTTTAGATAATCTTTCTTGAGAAATCTTATTTTATCTGTAAATGCTTTCCGTCCAATTTTATGTCCTATATAGTAATTCAAACTATCTCCTGTGATTGCAGCAACAATAAGAATTGGTATTGCAATGAATAGGTTCAAGGATCCTACTGCAGCCAATGCACCTATTAGAAATAAAAGAGAATCTCCAGGCAAAAAAGGAAAAAAAACAAACCCTGTTTCTATGAAGATTATGAGAAATAATACAAGATAAACAAGTATTCCATACTCTTGTATAACAAGGCTCAGATATTTGTCAACATGAAATATAAGATCAAGACTAATAGGTGGTAGCATAACTATACTTATTGGTAATATCCTTCTTAAGTTTTAAACTAGAGTAATTCTAATGGACATTTATAAGCAAGCTAAGGAATTAATGATACAAGCAGAGATAGCCCTTTTATCAAAATCTTATTTTCAGGCAAATCGTTATGCCAGAGCTTCTTTAGAATTAGTTGATTCATCAGATGCCCATTTAATCAGAGGAAATGTTTACCTAAGTCTTGGAGCTCTGAAAGAGCTAAAGAATATATAATGGGTGCTAATGCCCAAAGAAATTTTTATGAGATAAATAGAATAAATTGTTTAGAAAACTTGTCTATAGTATCATAGTTATTTGTAATCTCTAATTTCTTTCTGAAGTCTTGCTAAAGAAGTTTGTATATCTTTAACATCTTCTAAGTCAGGTTTAAGAGATTTTAGTAACTTTTCCTTCCTCTTTCTTAATAAAAGTATTTGCAATATTTTAGAGTGTAATTTTTCAAGCTCTTCGTCTATCAAAGAAATCTCAGCTTCAATTTTACGTACCTCATTCTTTATCTCTTCATCCATCCCCATAATAATAACTCTGTTTGAAAGAATTTAATACAAAATTCTATACTATAATTCTTCTAAAACTTCTTCTACAGTATTTTTTAACACAACATTAGGATGGTAATAGAAAGAACAATTGTCATGGTTTCCTACCACAAAAATCTTTGGTGATCCAGTTTTTATATTAAGTGCAAGTGCTATACCAAATTCAACATACATACCAGTTCCTGCAATATCTGTTAATAGAATAAACACATCACAATCAAGGACACCTTTTACATCAACTATAGCATATTCTTTTGCTAAAACTGAATTATTTTTATAAGGAACTAGTGATTTATGTTGAGTCCAGTCAAAAGATACATCATGTCCCATTCCTTCTATGGTTTCAGTAATTTTTCTTACATCAGGAATTCTTGCAAATCTAGAAGCTATGTAGAATTTCATTATAGAATCTATACAATATATCTTAAATAACTTTTAGAATTTAATCTTTTTCAGCATCAGAGAGTTTTTCTTTTATTATATCAGCGATTGATTTATCAGAATTTGTATGATAAAGATATTTTAATTGACCTTCTATAAGAGCTTGTTTTTTGATAAATTGCTTACCTACTAAATCTGACAAGCACGATCTTATAGTTCTTTCAGACAACTTAGACACCTTTACTATTTGCTTTATTGTAAGAGGTTTTTTTGAGATTATATTAAATACCTTTAGCTCATTTTTTCCTATTGATAAATACTTTATTACACCATCAATCTTGCTACCTTTTTTTCCAACCATACTATAATTGTTTTCAGCCAGAATTTAAGCTTTGTAGAACCGTGTTTTATCATAAATATGGCTATTACAGATGTATGCAAAATATTTGCAGAAGCTTTATATAGTAGAATAACTAAATAAATTTAGTGATTTTATGGCAGTTGCAGTTGCATATAATTTTCAAGAATTAAATCAGCAAGTTTTAAGAGAAAAACCACAGCATTTGAAGTTGGTTGTTCCTAGTTCTCAAGTAGAAGATTTAAGAATATATTCAGGTCAAGCTACTTGGGTTATGGTTAGAGAGCCAAATGGATATAATATGTCGTGTACTGTAGAAGGACAAGCACTTCCAATACATTCACAATCATTTAGCTATCAAGGACTTGTAGACAAACTATATGGAATGTTTGGTGCTGGAAAAACTCATGATCAAGCAGTAGAGTATGCTAGAAGACATTCTCCAGAAGCCATTTTTGATAATATTAATACATGGTCAGGAAACGTAGATAATTTAGAAAATCAAAGATTCAGAAGCTCAGAAGAGAGAGAATGGGCAAAGAAATATATAGCTTTGAATATAAATAATAAGAAGTAATTTACATGACTGAAGCATGTTTAGATTGGGAGACAGAACCACTAGCAGTATTATTTGAAGTTAAGGAATTATATTGCTGGTCATGTTTAATGAAGAGATAATTATTCTAATGATCTCCTGAATAGTGGAGAGAGTTTGTATATACTAAATTTTCTTTAAAACTGATAAATAGCCCCAGGCAGATATTCGGCTTTACTGAATATGCAAGCGAACTTGTTCAGCATAGCATTCGAACTGCCGTCAGTGGGTTTCTTTTCGTCATAGGGAACAACGTGAAATTTGCTTTACAAATTTCGTTTCGTCCCCTCGAATCTTTAGATCCGTGATCCAAAGCCCACTATCCTTGGCCGCTAGACTATGGGGCTATATAATTATAAAATTATCAATTCCAATCTTTTTATTGTTAAGGAAACTATAATCATTTCTAGTTACTTGACAAGATAAATGGCTTTTGAAGAAAGGCATTTTATTTCTTAGATCTATACGAATCTATAAATACAAATTAAAGATAAATAAACTAGTTGAATTATATGGGATTTTTTTCAAGACTCTTTACATTTAGAGGAAAAATATACAGTTTAAGAAAGAAATATGACAAAATTAGGGAAAAAGCTGATAGAGAAGATAATGCAGAAAAGCGACTAAATGCACTAAAGCTTCTAGATCAAGTAGAACCTACTCTTGTTATATTAGAAGAACAAAATATTTCTAGATTTGACAGAAAACGTATGGTAGCAGTTGTTGATTCTGGAGTAGAGCAAGCAAAAGCTATTTTAGAAGACAGATTGCTAATAAAACAGCAAACTGCTCAGCAGCCTAGATAGTAAGAATTAAGGAAAAAATAGGATGATGAAATGATCTATATAAAATATATATTATCTATGCTCTTAGGGTATCAATTAGCCATAGTAGCGATATAATTACAAAGAAGACTCCTATAGCAAAAAGATAATTCAAAAACCTCAAATCATCCATGGATGATTATCAGGTCTGGATTTATAAGTTTTCCAAGGCTTGTGGTTTTTTATAAATTCATCTAAATTATCATCGCTCAAGCCTTTACCCATAAAGGCATATGCACCGTTAAATCCTAAAAAATCTTCTGTACTCTTATTTGGGCATGTAGTTTCAGACTCTTTTCCTGTAAATTCATAAGGATGTCCATAATCCGCATCCTTTACATATGTCTTTCCATCTCTACCTTTAAAAATTTCATGTAGTCTGCCATACTCGTCCATAGTAGTTCTACGATTTTTGCCATCGTATTGACCCCACATATCAGTTAAATTATTAGTTTGTACATATACAGGCCATGTTTTATGGGCTTCTTTAAATGTTTTAGGAGATTCTGTTTTAACTTTCATCTTCATAGTTACCACACTTAACATTATATAGCTAGATTAGTATTTAAGCATTTCGTTACTGTTAGATAGTTAAATACCTATCTATACAGAGCATATTTCTGTACAAGAAGGTATATTCTAGAGAATATATATTATCTATGCTCTTAGGGTATCAATTAGCCATAGTAGCGATGTAATTACAAAGAAGACTCCTATAGCAAATAGGTATAAGGAGTTTGATAAAACAGGCAAGACATACTGAGTTACAAAAGGCATTGTAATATTTAGATATTTTCCTGCCATTCCAATTTCTACCAAAAGATATATTATGCTGCTGACAAAAATTCCAAGAATCATGAGTTTATGCATACTTCCAAAATCCTTTATACATAAAACAACATCTATTATGGTTAAAATAGCAGAAACTGCAAAAAATATTCCTAATACAAAAATAGGAATGCTTGGTAATGTAAACAAGATTCCTGTTATTCCTATCAAGACTATTCCTGCTATAATTCCCAAAATGTTATCAAGGGATTCAAAATGTACCTGCATTATCTAACTTTTTTTGTGGGATATAAATATGTTAGAGATAATCATAACTTTATGATTGTTGTTCTGAGACTAGGCCATAGGATAGGAAGAGACTCTAGAATAAGTACGCATTGTGGTTTGGTGACAAGAGCTTTAGGTGCTGATAAAATAATATATTCAGGAGATGAAGAAAAAAGTCTTATAGAGTCTGTAAAAAATGTCACAACTCAATGGGGCGGTTCTTTCGAAGTAGAATACGAGAAAAGCTGGAAAAAAGTAATTAGTGAGTATAAGAATAAAGGATTTCTAACAATACATCTTACAATATATGGATTGCCAATTCAAGATAAAGTTAATAACATAAGAAAGTCAAAAAACATTCTAATAATAGTAGGAGGAGAAAAAGTTCCTCCAGAAGTTTATCAAATAGTAGATTATAATATAGCAGTTAGTCAACAACCTCATAGTGAAATAGCTGCGTTGAGTGTGTTTTTACATGATTATTTCAAAGGAAAAGAGCTTGATAAAGAATTTTCTAGTCCAAAAATAAAAGTAATTCCTCAGGAAAGAGGAAAAAAAGTTGTTGAAAATGTCGATTAGAGAAGAAGATATTAAAAAGGCTTTTGAAACTGGTAGCTCATTAACAAAATGTGTTGCTGTTGGAATTACTGCCTATTTTGCTTACAGAACAATTTCTAGATATTCTACTAATATTAGTGGTTTTTTTGAAGATGTTAAAATAGAACTAGCAGAAAAATTTCAAAAATATAGAAATAATTAATCAAACTCAGCCAAACCTTTGAAATTCTTTACATTATCTTCTCTTGTTAATAGGACTACTCTACTATCTACTTTTTCATCAACTATTCTATAACTACTATTTGCTTCAACTTTTGCTGCAAAATCTCTTATTTCTTCATGAGAAGGCATGTTGTCATATCCTAATACATTTCTGCTGCCGCCTACAGCCATAAAGGCCTTAAGTTCAAAAAACTTTGTCTCGCTTTTTTCAGCAAATTCAGCATAACCCTTTGGATTTGTGAAATTCAATCCCTTTGTCAATGTCAATCTCATTACAGTGTTGCAGTCAAATTGTTTTATTAATGAAATAGATTTCATTATTCTTTCCCAAAAATCTTTCTGCATTGGTATTGCTGTATTCTTGTACATCTCTGGATCTGTTCCATAGAACGATAAGTATAAGTTTGTAGGCTGATGATTTATTAATTTTTCTATCATAGAAGGAATGGTTCCATTTGTTACAAGAAAAGCAGTCATTTTTCTGTCCATTATCTCATCTATGAATTCTGGAAGATATGGATAAAGTGTTGGCTCTCCTGAAAGTGAAATAGCAAAATGTTTTGGATCCATAGCTTCTATTAGCTTTGTTTTGTCAGCATTACCAGTTCCGTAAAATCCCTGCAAAACTTGTCGCTGTGCTTCTATACAACCGTTTATAACAGTACTAGGATCATCCCAATTTTCTTGTTGTCTAGGCATCATATAATTAAAGTTTCTCCAGCAAAATTTACAGTTAAATGTGCAGAATAACATAACAGGAGACATTTGAACACATTGGTTACTTTCAATATCATAGAATTTTTTCTTGTAGCAAAAGTTTTTACCTCTTATGCTTTCCTTTGTCCAGTGGCATACTTTTATTGCACTGTGATTTCCAACAAATCTGTATCCCATTTTTGTAAGTTTATCTCTCATAAAGTCTAGTCTATCATCTATTCTTTGGCTTATCTCTTGCGGAACATCGATAAATCCATCTGGAATTGCATTGCATCCAGTAGAACAAGCTTTCTTATTTTCCTCTTCATTTTTTAATATAGGTAATTGCATTAATTAACCTAGAATTCAACGCTTTTAAGCTGTTTTTCTATTCTTAATGTATGGCGTTGAAGGAGAAAATAGCAGAGATTTCTAAAATACCTTTAGAAAAAATACCTTCTAGGTATCAGATAATAGGTCATGTTTTTCTAACAAAGCTCTTTAACTTGAATAAATCTGAGAAGAAAGCATTTGCCTTAGCTGTAAAGCAAATATTACCATATATAGAAACTATTTGTGAAATAAAGGAGATTTCAGGCAAATTTAGAAAACCTAAAATAGTAAAGCTACTTGGTAAAAAAACAGAAACAATACACAAAGAGAATGATATATTGTACAAATTAGATGTAGCAAAAATAATGTTTTCTAAAGGAAATGCTTTAGAGAGAAAAAGACTATTGGATAATATTGGTAAAGATGAAGTAATATTTGATATGTTCTCAGGTATAGGGTATTTCTCTTTGCCTATAGCTAAAAAATGTAAAAAAGTCTATTCTATAGAGAAAAATAAATTAGCTTTCAAATATCTTAAAGAAAATATTAAATTAAACAAGCTTGAAAACATAAAGCCAATTCTAGGAGATTCTAGAAAAGTCAGGGTAAAGGAAAAAGCAAACAGAATATTGATGGGATACTTTGTGAATCAGCGATTTGCAAAGTCCAAGAAAGCTTCGATTTCTAAGGATTTTTCAGGAACTGAGAAATTCTTGCCAGCTGCCATGAAATTCTTAGATAAAAAAGGAGTTATACATTATCATAATTTATACAAAAGAGGAGATTTAACAACTCCTATTTCTGATGTAGAAAAAGCATCTAAAAAAACAGACTTTAAAATAACATCTTTCAAGCAACGCGTAGTAAAAAGCTACAATCCTTTACTAGACCATATAGTTCTCGATGTTGTATTGGAAAAAAACTAGATATGCAAATTATTTGCATATCTTTAAATACCTCTTGAAACATATTTCTATTAGTGATTATATGTCAAATGGTATAGTAGTTCTTAACAGAAAGGGAAACAACTATATTCTCGAAGCATTTGGTCTTGATTTTGATTCTCCTACACAACGAGGAGCTTTTGATGATATTAGAACAGCATTAAGAGCATATGCAAAAGAAATGAGTAGAGGATTTTCTCTATCATTAGGACATAATATCACAGAAGCAGACAAAACAATATATGATGGATTCAAGAGCCAGTTACAACCAACCCCGTATTAGGTTAAAGAAAAGCCTATGAACGAAATCAACTAACTGAGTACTCAAGAATAGTATTCTTTAAAATTATTTAGCAATAAATGCAAAAGCAGCTATCATTATCACAAGCATCAATAATACAGCTATTACAGTAGGATTGACAATAACGCTTACAGATCCTATAGCAGTTATGAATATTATAATACCTATTGCAATCATTGCAACCAATGTAAGCTTACTTTTTGCTATAGCATCTATTCCTATTCCAGACATTGACATGAAAAGCACTATTATCAATATACCTGCCAATACAACAGCAGCCATTCCAAATGAATTTACGAAAAAGTTAGCTAAGAACGGTCCTCCAAATCCCATTACAAAAAATCCAGCTACCATAGAAACTACAGCAATTATTCTTAGATCTTCTCCAAGCACTTTAGATTTAGCTAAAAGCCCAAAAGTTATTGCAAATATAAATACCCAAGGCAGTAAAAATCCAAAAAAGCCCAACTGATTCAAATTAGTTACAAAAACCTGAAATGGATTTGCCATGTTAAATTCAACTCATTGAATTTAACAATTACGAGCATTTTGAAAAAATGCAAGTAAGTGTTAAACACCTGTATTATATCAATCAATTTGTTATCTATAGTATATAAAAATTAACTTAAAATTAGAATTAGGAAAAATAAAAATTAATCTTTCTTCTTTTCTGCGCCACCTGATCCTCCATCTTCTTTCATGATCATGTAGACAGCTGCGATTATTACTACTAATACTATTATCAATGCTATTAGATCAGGGCTCAACAATCCCCAGTATCCTATTCCAGATGCAGCACCTGTAGATACTATGAATAGTATTACTCCTATTATTATCAATACTATCATGATAGATGATTTACCTAACTCTTTCTTATGATCAAATCCAACCATTACTAATAATAATATTACAACAAGTATTCCTGCAAGTATTACTGTTGCATTTCCAAATAAAGTTATGAAAAATGCAGCCAATTGTCTTCCTGCAAAAGCAGTAACAAAGAAAGCTGCTACTAATGCTAAAGCAGCTGATATTTTTTTGTTAACATTACCAAATATATTTGCAACTATCAATAATCCATATACTACTGCAAATGTAAATATCCAAGGTAGTAAGAAGTCATAAAATCCTAGAACTCTTAGTGTTCCTATTATTTCTTGTGCAGAAACTACCATATTTTTTCCTCATTTTATTACTACATTTTTATTTTGTCTAGTATATATAGTTTTTTTCTATTCACTAAATCTCGAGTATGCTAACAATAATATTATCAATATTACTAGTATTCCAATCATCCATAATATTGTATCTCCTGGAACTGTCGCAAGTCCTATGTAACCTGAAATTTTATCCCAAGAAACATTTATTAAAACAAGCATAGTTCCTAATCCAACCATAGCAGGCCACACATCATTCTTCTCACCTTCTTTCTTGGTAAAAAACAATTTCTTTAGTAACATTATAAAAAATAGAAATACAAGGAAAATAGCTGCTACTGGTATTATACTTGTCATCAGTAATACAGCTGGTTCATAAGAAGCTGTAACAAGTCCTATTGCTGCAGCTATTATACCCATAGCTTTTCTAGAATCTGGAAAAATCTTTGCATAAATAAGAAGCGCAAATAGCAATGCAAATGTAAATGCAAATGTTGCCAAAAATCCTATCAAGTCTTTTGTTAGAAATTCAAATACCATATGTTATCAACTATTAATCATCTCTTAGAAGGAACTTTGAATCTATCGGTTACCTTCTCAACCTCTCTAGCTATTTGAAGTCCTCTACTTCTGGCCTCAGACTCCATCATTATTAATTGTTGCATCACAGCTCCTTTATCTTTAGTATTAGAATCTTTCATCGCATTTTCAGCGTTTCTTATCATGATTTGTAGTTCATGAGTTGTCATTTTTTTAAAAGGAGAAGATGTTTCATATCCACCTCCACCAGATGATCCTCCTCCACTAAATCCACCACCAGAAGAATAGCCACCTCTACGCGAGAAATGCTCAAGTATAAAGTATATCAAGCCTAGTCCAAATATTAGGAACAGGAAATAAGGTCCTGCAAATCTGGCAAACACTCCAAAATATCCACCAAATATTATAAACAAATATGAGCCTAATCCTACCAATAATCTAAGTCCTGGATGTCCAGCTACCACTCTACCAACAGCCATGTATATTACTAATACAATAAAAATAGTTGGTATCAAGAAAAACATAACTAAATCATTTATAATAACTCCGCTAAATGGTGCTCCAGGATACTCCATCATTTTTAAAATATCCTTGAATAAAAACAGTCCTATATCTATAGTCATATTAAAAATCTCTTATTTTTGATATAAAGTTGAATTTCCTATAAAATTCAACTTAGCATAATAAACTTTAGAATAAGCCTAATATATAGATTAATTCAAGAAGGAATTTGATATTTATTGCATGTGTGGTGTTAGGATGATCATCTTTCATCACATCCAGAACACGTATGATTATAAGAAAAATTAAGCAGCCATATCTAACGTACCAAACTTTCTAGATCTGTAGTCATTTAAATCTGTAACTTTGCTAGAGTTTTTTTGAGGTTGATCAAAGTACATTTTTTCATATACATGATCTAACAAGTTTTTAGCAGATGCTTCTATCCTGTTTTCATTCTCCCTAGTATGTTGTACTCCTTGTTTTTTACGCAATAATTTAGCTGTATATTCATGAGCAATAAATCTATCTAATGCACCAGGGTTTGAATTTTTATCAATATATATAGCATCTCCTTCTTCAAACGCTAGATAGTTGTTTGCCTTTCCTAAATCTTCTCTTTTTCTATGCAATGATGCATCTCCGAAATAAGACAGCATTTCTTCTGGTGATAATTCAAGTATTCTATAACCATCTTTCTTAGCCATGTCCTTTATAATACTATAAGCTTGATCTGAAGAACCTAATGAAGTTGAATAAGATCCAGAATAAGGTCCACCTACACCGCCAGCAGCTGCTCCAGCAGGTCTAGCTCCTGTAGCGTCTTCAGGTTTTGTATATATTCTTTTTAGAAGATCACTCCATCCTCTGTCAATCCTTCCCCAGGTTTCTAAAGATAATCTATCATAAACATTTGTAGCTATAAGAGGAACTGCAATCCTAGAAATCTTCTCCCATCCTTGTTCATCAATAGGATATACTGGTCCTGCTCCACCTTCTCCTAAATGTCTTCTAACATTCTTTATTTCTTTAGGTATTATAGGACCTTTTGTTTTAGTACTCATTTTAAACACCACACAAACATTATATAGTCCTCTGCGCTATATAAAGATTTCGCTACTCTCTAGTGACTTAATAAAGACGTATAAAGTATATACTTGAATATATATTTTAAATAAAATATAAAAAAAGAAATACTAAGCAGCTTTAGCATATTCTTTGCTTCCTGCATCAATATTATATCTCTTTATGTTTTTGGAGTCGTAGTTGAAAAAGTTATTATCTGCTAATTGATGATACGGACCTCCCATACCTAATATACCTCCTCGTCCAAATAATGCACCTAAATGATCGTTGTCAGCAGGACCGTAGTATGAAAACAATCCGTTTTCCATTTTATTCATTCCAGCAACTAAATGTCCTGTAAGATGATCATAAAATGATATGTTTCCACGCTTGTCAGCATGAGGTAATAGGTGTATCATTCTATGAGATTCTTTTTCCTTCTTTTTTCTTTCAGCATTTGATCTTATATCTCTTGCTAAATCATCAGTCATTCTATATAGCTTTTCTTCATCAGTTCCGCTTTTTGCAGCTTCTCTAATTCTATTAAATGAAAGCGAATCTGCATATTTCCAATGTAATGTTTCTTCTCTATCCAACCAATTCAAGACCGTATTTACTGACATAGTAATCACCTAATTTCACGTAACAAAACTTGTTACAAATAAAAATTTGCAAGCAAATTTCAACTTGCTCAAGTTAATTCAAAATCAAACAGACGTTTGCGAAGCAGGTTCTGATTCGCAAAAACTGTTGAAAATTGTAGAAATCTTATAGCTAGATAAGTTTGACTGTAATAGCAATCCAGTTTTGTAGGTAACTTTGTCTAGTAACATAATCATCATCTTTCGTATTTTTCTGAGTTTTTTGTATGATTTTGATCAAATAACCTCATTATAATTTTATTTTAAAAATATGATCTTTTTTAGTTCAGTCTAGATTCGTAAAAACTTGCACCAAAATATAGCACTTTGTGAAAAGAGTTTTGAAATCTAGATATTAGTCTTAGGCAAACAGCTTGAAGAACTAAAATACTACTAACACTTTCATTTTCCTTTTTCTTTTCATGCCCAAACTTTATTTCCATCTTTGATGGAAATTTAGGCGAATTTCTAAGAGATAACTCGCCTTCTATCTGCTCGTAATTCATCAGCTTCTTGTAATAATAATTTGACATAGTCTTGAACATAACAATCTACCTTATTTTCTCTTTTATTTTGGTTTTTGTTTTTCATAATCTTCACAACAGTTTGAAGCACGAAGTGGCGTCTTTTTGTTTCTTTTCTGAATAATGTTCTAAAATATAATGGACTGCAGCATTATGGTCTGCAGTCCGGCAGCTAGTGATTTACAGTATTAGATGAAATGTATTTCATCTATACGCAATGAACAACGTTCAATGACGTAACCCCTTTTTGGATTCCTGATATATTTAAGGATTGTCAATGTGCACCATAGAATTTTGTTGCTATTCATCGATTACATAGTTTTTTAATAATAATTGGCTAAAATCATGATATTCCAGTAATTCAGAAAACTAATTGAATATAAATCAAGAAATATATATTACTAAATATATTTCCTTGTTATTAGTGATAGGTTTAAGAAGTGATTTGCGAGGGCTTTTTAGAATAGATAAAATAATTAATAGATAGTGATAATATGGAATATTCAGAGAAAATTCTAAGTTTGTTGAAAAAGAATTCTGTGAAATTAGGAGATAAAATATTGCTAGAAAAAGACGGAAAAGAATACTCAGGAGTCTTAATGCCTAATACAGGTTCTGAAGAGTGTATTGTAATAAAACTGGATACAGGTTATAATGTAGGTATTGAAGTTGCTGATAAAACTATTATCAAAAAAATAGGAGAGAGTGCTAAAATGGAGGGAAAAATCATTTCTACAAAAACCCATAAAATAGAAAAACTAAAACATGATCCATCAAAGCCTACTATTTCTATATTGAATGCAGGTGGCACTATAGCAAGCAGAATAGATTACAGAACAGGCGGTGTAACACCTGTATTTACTTCTGAAGAATTGGTTTCTATGGTTCCAGAGCTTGCTGAAATAGCAAACATTCGTTGTAAAATGGTTTTTCAAATGTGGTCAGAAGATATGGAGCCAGAACATTGGCAGATTCTTGCAAAAGAAATTGCTGAAGAAATAGAAGAAGGATGTGAAGGAATAATAATAACTCATGGAACAGACTACTTGCATTATACAGCAGCAATCTTAGCGTTTATGGTTCAATCACTTCCAATACCTGTTTTAATTGTAGGATCTCAACGTAGTTCTGATAGAGGGAGCAGTGATGGTGCAATGAATTTAATATGTGCTTCAAAATTTATAGCTAGCAGCGATTTTTCTGGTGTAGCTATTTGTATGCATGCAAACAGTAGTGATAATTCTTGTTATATTTTACCAGCTTGTAAGACTAGAAAAATGCATACATCTAGAAGAGATGCTTTTCGTCCTATAAATTCAAAACCAATAGCTATTGTAGATTACAAATCAGAAAAAATAGAATTTTTCTTAGATTATCAGAAAAAAGATTATAAACGAAAACCAATTTTAGAGACAAGTTATGACAAAAAAATAGCCTTGATAAAATCATATCCAGGTTTTAGAGCAGAACAGCTAGACTGGTATGAAAAGAATTGCAACGGAATAATTTTTGAAGGATCTGGTATTGCGGGAAATTTACCAATAAACATTTTGGATGATCATACAAAACATCACAAAGATTTTCTGGAAAAACTAAAGAAAATAACAGAGAAAACAATTGTTTATATGACATCTCAATGCATCTTTGGAAGACTTAATATGAATGTCTACACAACAGGTCGTGATCTACAATCAATAGGTTGCCAACCAGCTTATATGATTCCAGAAGTAGCTCTTGTAAAACTAGGCTGGATATTAGGACAAACAAAAAATCCAAAACAAATAAAAGAAATGATGGAAAAAGATTTTGCAGGAGAAATTATAGAAAGATCAGAGTTAGATAATTTCCCTGATAAAGAATTGGAGAAATAAATACTTATTCTTTGGGAACAAATTACACCCATATAGGGTGTAAAATACACCAAAAGATTTAAATAGTTTGGGAATATAATATTCCCATATAGGGTGTAAAATACACCAAGTGGTTTTATGACTAGTATAGAAAGGCACAAAGAATTGCTAAACCAGAGCTTAAGAATTCTTGATTTAGCATTAGCCGGAGGCATACTTGATAATCCAAGAGCGATAGCATTTGCAACAAGTTCGGGATCTGTTGATCTGCTTTCTATTTATTTGCATAAATCAGGAAAGATCTCTATTGGAAAGGTTATAGAACATAATTGGTTCAAGAAACCACTTTCTGAACAGAAAATAAAGCCATTTTATGAAAGAAAATTGGATTTTGATTTCCCAAATAGAAAAATAGTATTTTTATTAATGTGTCATATAGAAGAAAAGAGAAACATTCTTGCTTACGGAAACCCTACTGAACAAGATGTTGGCTTTGTCGTTGATGCATTTAATAAACTAAAAAAGACTTTGGAGGAACAATTAGGTGAAACATATGAATAGACATAAATTATTGGCTTATACACAATCATTTTTATCATTTGTATTTTCAGATACAACACTTTGGAAGCCTCAAAAAATCAAAAGCATAATATTATTCGGATCAGTTGCAAGAGGGGATTTTACAAAAGAAAGTGATATTGATATATTTTTTGAAGCAGATAATGAAAAAAATCTCGAGTTTATAAGAAAGACTATAGAAACTCTTTTATCACAATTCTTAAGGTCTGATCTTCAAAAGCAATGGCTGTTACGCGGAGTAAAAAACGAAATAAGACCATTTGTTAGTACGCTCAACAAAACAACAGACCTTAAAAAAAGTTTGATAGCAGATGGCATAGTGCTTTTTGGAGAGTATAAAAAAGATGTTAAATTAAACCATTACATACTTTTCACTTTCAATCCTATAGAAAATAAGAACAAGCGGTATAGAATCGATAGATATTTGTTTGGAAGAACAGAGAAAGAAAGAAAGAAAGAAGGCATTATAAAAGATCTTGGAGGAATAAAAATAGATAGCAGAACATTCATACTATTAAGTCAGCAATCTATAGAAGTATCAAATAAATTTAAAAAAGAAAAAATTGATTTCAAATCCTACGATATCTGGGCAGAATTGTCGTAAGAAAATACAAAAATATCTAAAAGTTTTGAAATCTTGCATTCCACTGGTCTATCCTAAAAAGACAATAATCTTTTTGGATATTCAGGTGAATAATATTCACCATGAATATGACCCGTTGTATGCAGGATGTAAAAGAAGTATATTAAAAATGTAAATAGTGATCATATGGAAATAGATTACAAAAAAATAGGATTTAGATGTGGAATAGAAATTCATCAAAGATTAGATACCAAAAAATTATTTTGTTCTTGTGAAAGCACTCAAAAAAATGAGCCTACTTTGGAAATCCAGAGAAGATTACGGCCGTCTGCTGGAGAATTTGGTAATATAGATCCAGCAGCTCTTTTTGAATTCTTTAAAGCAAAATCATTTGTATACAGATTGTCTCCAAATGAATCATGTGAAGTTGAAGCAGATGAATCTCCTCCACATTCTATGAATAAAGAAGCTCTTGATATAGGATTAGAAGTATGTAAGATGCTTTCTTGCAATATTCCTAGTGAAATACATGTTATGAGAAAAACTGTTATAGATGGTTCAAATACATCTGGATTTCAGAGAACATCTGTAATAGGTCTTAACGGTTTTTTAAATACAAGCAAAGGAAAAGTAGGTATTCTTTCTGTTTGTCTGGAAGAAGAATCTGCAAGAATCGAGAAAAGAACAGAAGGAAAAGTAGTTTATAGGTTAAATGGGCTTGGTATTCCACTAATAGAAATAGCAACAAGCCCTGATATAAAAAGTCCAGAGCATGCAAAAGAAGTTGCTCTATCTTTAGGAATGCTTTTGAGAAGTACAAAAGTCCAAAGAGGTATAGGAACAATAAGACAAGATATAAATATATCTATAGCAAACGGCGCTAGAATAGAGGTAAAAGGATTTCAGCAGCTTGAAAATGTTCCAAAAGTAGTTGAAAATGAAGTTCTTCGCCAACTTACTCTTTTAGAAATAAAAGAAATTTTATCTAAAAAAGGTGTGAAAGAAAAGGATTTTTTAATAAAGGAAAATGTTGAAAATATTTTTATAAAAACAGAGTCAATATTCATAAAAAAAGCCCTTAGCGAAGGTTCTATAATACATTGTGCTCTTCTTCCAAGATTTGCATCTTTATTGAAAAGACAGTGTGGTCACATAACGTTAGGAAAAGAATTAAGCTCTTATGCAGGTGTATATGGTTTAGGAATAATACATACTGATGAAGATTTAGACAAATACAGACTTTATCAAGAGTTTCAGAATCTTAGAAAAGGATTTCATACAAAAGAAGATGATTTGATATTAATAATTGTAGGAAAAAAACCAAATATTGACAAAGCACTTTCTTTAGTAGTTAGTAGAGCTAAGCATATGCTGATAGGAGTACCAGAAGAAACAAGAATGGCAGATGAGCAAGGATCTAAATATACTAGGCCACTTCCAGGTTCTGAACGAATGTATCCAGAAACAGATATACCTTCAATAAGAATAACCAAAGAGCTGATAGATTCAATAAAAGTTTCTAAAAGTCTTATGGAAAAACAAGAGGAAATTTCCAAAGAAATTCCAAGTCAGCTGGCAGAACAAATAGTTAAGTCAAAGTATCTTTTATGGTATGAAGACTTACGCTCTTTAGATCCAGTTTTAGCAGCAAATACGTTAACAAATACTTTCAAAAATCTTAGTAGAGAAGGTCATGATATTGATAAAATACATAAAGATAATTTATACAATTTATTAAATTTGATAAAAAATAAGAAAATATCAAAAGAAATTATTCAGCAAGCTCTGGTAGATATTATAGAAGGTAAAAGTATTGGTTATATAGAAAGCAGGTATAAAATAATTGACGAGATTCAACTAAGAAATCTTGTAAAACAAGCTATAAGACAAACACCTGGAATAAAAGAATCTGTATTAATGGGTGTGTTGATGAAAGATCTTCGTGGTACAGTTTCTGGCGAACATCTGATGAAAATAATAAGAGAAGAGACAATTGAACCTAGTGAGCAAGGAAAACGAAAGTGACCGTAGTGAACGTGGTGAAAGCGTCAGAATATAACTATAATTTAGCTCCTTTTAGTCTTGGATATACTTTTACATATCTATCAACATCTCCTGGTCTAGGAAAGTCTACATAAGTTCTTGGATCAACATATTCAAAATGTACAGGATCGCTTTCAGGAAGTCTTTTTCTAAAACCATGCTTTTCAAATATCTTTGTCAGTATAGGATCATTATGCAGAAACATTGGAACATCAAGTGCATTTCCTGTTCCATGCGGTCCTCTTCCAGGTCTTGCAATATATCCTGCATGCTTTGAATGGTTTTCAGGAGTATAGTCTTCTCCAGTTGTATTATTGTATGCTTCTAGTTGTTGAAAACTAGATCTAAAACATTTTCTAGGAGTATCCGCATCATAAGCTCTTTCTATTGCTTCTATAAGTGTTATTCTAGGATAATTAGGATCTAGAGTATTCAATGTACCTATTTCTTTTGAAATTTTATGCAAAGCAATCGCACAAGGAAGCATAAGACCTGCATTCAAAGTATCTTGTGTAACATTTCTTCCATATGCTCTGAAGTCAACTAACAGCATATTTTGTAAGTCATCTAAAATCCAACCAGCTTCTTTATAGGTCTTAGGACCATCATATTCTGGAAGATCTGGAACAAGATTATTATGCTGAGAGTAATTTCCAGAAGGAAAAGCAGTCCATTTACCAGCTTCCCAAGTCCATGTAACATTATGCAATTTACGCATTTGATTTAATTCCTTTTGGGTCAATTGATGTCCAAAAACTCTAGGAACATATGGATTTTCAGGTTGTTTAGGATTATAACTAATTTCAGTTTCTCTAAGATGGGCTTCTCCATCAGTATAATTCAGTTGAGTACTATGACATCCGTTGCGTAGCAGATATGCTCCGCCTAACAATAAAGCCCCTATTCTTAAAAAATCTCTACGATTCATATAGTTACTTATAAGAAGTAACTATATAAAGTTAATGGTTCTCAAAACTTTTATATATGCCACAAATCCAAATTTCTATAGTGATTAATAAATGGCAGTGGAATCAATTATAGGATTATTACCTTTGACAATAAGCGGCATAATATGGCTGCTTTTGAAAACTATGCTAATATTTGTTGCCCTTGTTTTGGCAGACAAAGTTCTTTCTCATGATATGAACACAAAACATGTACTAATAATGGCATTTTTAGTAGCATTCATAGTGCCAATAATAGTTACATTACTATTACCATTTATACCATTGCCAGCAGGATTTGGTCAAATATTCTTTTACGGACTACCTTTATTAATGTGGATAGTATTTGGTGAAGTGTTGTTAGGAGGAGACTTTAAGGAGAAAATTACAGTAGCATTTATAGCATTTGCAATATTCACAGCTTTAGACCTAATAGGAATACAAGCAATAATAATGAGCCTACTTCCTTTCTAGTATATTTTTCCAACCAAACTTCTATTAGCATCAACAATTTCTACATCAACTATCTGACCTAATTGTAGTTCTGAAACAGACCGATGCTCTCCGAACATATTTTCGCTCTCTTGAATTATAACAGGTCTATATGCAAAGTTCTTTCCAAGCCAGTTTTCTTTTTCTGTATTGTACTCATCTATAATGACTTGACCTTTCCATCCAATCCACTCTAGATTTTTTTCCAAGGCAATTCTAGTTACAACTTTCCACATATGCTCACTTCTCTCTTTTAGAATTTGACTAGAAAGTTGCTTCATTTTTGAAGCCCTTGTTCCAGGTCGTGATGCAAATTTAGAAACATTTACAAACTCAGGTCTACTTTTTTCAACAAGTTCTATGCTTTTTTGAAAATCTTCCTCACTCTCACCAGGAAATCCTACTATAATATCTGTAACCAAACTCATTTTAGGAAAATTCTTTCTAAATTCATCTACAATATAAAAATAATTTTCACTATTATGTCCTCTGCGCATTTCATTCAGAATTTTATCAGAACCGCTTTGAACTGGCAAATGAAGGAACTTGAATACATTTTGATGCTTGTACGCATCTATCAGCTTTTGTGTAAATTTTCTTGTATGCAAAGGATTCATCATTCCTACTCTTATAAAATACCTGCCATCTACCTTAGAAGTAATATCATTTATAAGATCTGCCATATCAGTTCCAATATCAAATCCATAGCAAGAACAATCTTGTCCTGTTAACCAAAACTCTTTACAACCTTCCTGCCTAGCTAATTTTATCTGCTTTGTAATGTCGTCAAGAGAGTATGATTTTAGATCACCTTTAGCAAGCTTTGTGCTGCAAAAAGTACAATTAGAATTACATCCGCTTTCTACAGGAACTATATCAATTATAGGATTTTTTCTTATCTTTGGTTGAAGAATTTTCATTTCTACCCTTTTTCCAATTATTTCTATTTGTTTTCCAATTAAAGTGTCTTCAACAACTTCATTTATCTTTGTTATGTTATGAGTTCCAATAATTCCTGCTTTTGGAGAAAATTTTCTTGCCAAAATTGGATCAGCATCACTTATACAACCTGCAATAACTATTTTCTTTCCAAGATTATCTAATCTCTTCAAATAAGCTACAATAGTATTTTCAGTAGAAGATTTTACAGAACAAGTATTTACTATGACTAAATCAGCATCTTTTTCATTTGATAGAGTATAGCCTTTTTTCTTAAGCAACCCTTCCATTATCTCAGATTCTGCCTGATTGTTGCTGCATCCATAAGTCTTGATATAAATATTCTTCATAGAACTAACTTAGAAGCAGTTTTTTTATGCTTATATAGGTTCTTACATATCTTATAAGTAAGATGATTAATATGACAGTAGTAGAAATGAGAACAGCAACAATAACTGAAAGAGGACAGATATCTATTCCAAAAGATATACGAGATTTAGAAGGATTCAAAGAGGGAACTAAAGTAGCTATCATAGCATATGAAGATAGAGTTGAAATAAGGCCTTTGAAACAGGTAAATGAAAGAATGTTAACTGCTCTAGCAAGTGAGAAAACATTAGCTAAAGATTGGAATACTAAAGAGGAAGATGATGCATGGAAGCACTTATGAAAGGCGATGTTGTAGTTCTACCATTTCCTTTTTCCGATTTAAGCGCATCAAAGAAAAGACCAGCATTTATAATTACACCACTTGAAGGAGATGATGTCATTCTTTGCCAGATAACTAGTTCTGCTAAATATGATAAATATTCTCTTACTATTGAATTATCTGATTTCAAAAAAGGGAGTATAAAATTAAAAAGCATGGTAAGACCTAATAGATTATTTACAGCTGATAAATCAATAATTCTATATAAAGCAGGATCATTAAAAGATAAGAAAATAAGAGAGATAGAAGACTCGATAGTAAAAATAATTAAGCAATAAGATGGTTTTATGTTATATCAAATAGGGTTAACGTTTTCACTTATAGCAGCATTGATGTCAGTAGCACTTTTCTATCTAGGATTAAAAGAAGGCAAGAAAGGGTTGCATTTTCTTATATGGGCTGTGTTGTTTTTAGGAGCTTCTTTTGGCGGATTAGAGTGGGCTTTGTACTTGATTGGAATATCTATATTCAGCTTTTTCATATTCCCATTAATAGCTTTTTTCGCAATTTGGTTTGCTTTCATTATATGGGCATTCGAAAGAATTCAACAAAGAAAAATATGGATAATATTTTTAGCAGCTTTAGTAATAATGATATTTGTAGGAGTATATTGTCCTAATTGTGTTCAGTTCTCGTAGTTAAAGTTTTTCCTAACATATCTCCTAAATATAATGTATCAATTATTTGGTTAAATGGTTTTTCTCTTGGCTTTTCTCTTCCATAATATACAGCACCATCTCCATATCTAATTAGTCCAGGAAATCTCTTTATTTTATCAGAAGTTATTTTTTCTAAACAATCCCCTAAAAAATAAGCATGTCCGTTTACAGGCATCCGTCTTTCTTCATGAGAAATATCAGATTTTCCTAGATCTCTTGAAACAATCAATCCAAGAGCTTGCTCTATTTCTTGTTCTTCTCTCTGACTTAATCGTCCATGAACTAAACCGACGGTATATATTTCACCATTTCTTAAAGAACACCATGTTCTTAATTGATCCCCTACAAACACAAAAACATCGCTATATCCATTAAATTTATTTGGAAGATCCTTGTCATGAATATATCCCATTAAATCTCTTACTGTTATATTAAAATTTCCATACTGATGACCTATATCATCAATTTTTTGAAGACCTTCTGCCAAATGTGCAGGAAGGTCCTTTATATCAACTCCTTTATATTCGTAACTCATTAACTACCACAGAATAATAAACTATTCGCAAACTATTTAAACTCATTAGAGTTCTATATGCAAGATATTTGCATATATTAAATAGAACTAAGTACCTTAATCCTCTTCTCCTAATAGGAAACAAATCTATATTGTCCTTTATAGCCAAACCCATCTAGTATACCAGATATTTTTTCTCTATCACATAAATCAACATAATCTAAATAAACATTTTTCAAAGTTGGTTGTTCATGCTTAGATTCTCTTATATATCTGCCTACAAGATGCCCATCTCCTACATCTATTGCAAATAATTGACCTAACGAAGTTTCTATAGGAGTTGAATTTGCTAATACTGGTATTGAAATCATAGCAATAATTAGCACGAAAAGTATTTAACCTTTTAGTTAAAATATCAAGAGTTGAGATTTTGGCTAATTTTAGTGCTTTAATCCTTTCTTCTAAAAAGTTAGAGGACCTTTGAAAATAGTTATCTTTGTCCTCTAATTATGTCCATCACAAGGTATAACTATTTCTTCTTCTGATTGAATAGATCTAGATAAACCATCTAACATTTTGTAGAATTGAAAATAAGGAACATTTAATCTTTGTATCGGAAGTTCTTTATAAAATAATTTAACATCTCTCTCACTTAATCCAAAAGCACTAACTGTTAATGGTTGTCCATGAAAATTCATTCTAGGTAATCTAGAGTCTTTTTTTGGTTCAAGTAAATATATCTTTCCTAGTCCTGTATGAGAATATGGTACATCTGAGACAGAGACAATAAATCTAGTAGCAGGAACAGTGACAACATTTTCTGAATCGTCGTGCTCTATTATTCCATCTCTATTCATCTTTGCTTCAGTTATTACAAGCCTATTTTTTTCAGCCCAGTCTAAAATATCTGGTGTAAATACACTTATTCCATTGTCTTCATACACATCTATAGGTTTAAACTGATCAAAATGCTTCATAATATCTTTTGAATCAACTGATCGTAATCTTTTAACAGTTCTAAAATCAACCCCAACAATATATTTTTCAAGCTTAGTATTTTGCTCTAATTCGTCCAATGTTGTATGAACTCTTTCTAATTTAGGCGCTGTATATTGTAGAGTTGCTGTTCCATCAGACCCTCTAGCAAAATAACATCCTCTAAACCCTTCAACATAGTCGTTATCTTTAGAATAAACAACAAATAACCTATAGTTATCTGCAGAATTTATAGACGTTCCAGAAGTTTCTAAAAAATACCCTCTCTGTCCTCCCCATTCTTCTGTTTTATCAAATAGATAATCTATTTCATCTGTTAAAGCAGCCATTTTATTATGACTTTCAAAAAGAAGATTAACAATAACTCCTTGATTTGGTTTTAGTTCTGTTTGATTTAATCTTTGTTTTATATCGTAGTGCATAACAGGTAATACATAAGAAAAGATATTTAAAACCATTTATTAGTAGTTACTTATATAGAATATAGGCTATTTATAGAATCTGACATAATTGATTAGGTATTATGATGTCAGTTCTATATGCAGAAGACATAATTATGTTATAGATAGTTATGTCTTCTACTATAATCAATAAACTAAATCTTTATCTTGGAAGTGATATTTATGAGATTAGCGGCATTATTAAGTGGCGGAAAAGATTCTATGTATTCTATGTACAAATGCATGCAAGAGGGTCATGAGATTAGATACATTATATCTTTCATTTCAGAAAATCCAGACAGCTATATGTTTCATACTCCAAACATAGATCTTGTAAAAGAACAGGCTAATATTTTAAAAATAAAACATATAGAAATATCAACAAAAGGTGAAAAAGAAAAAGAGTTGGATGATATTGAAAATGCTTTGAAAAGCATAGCACTTGAGATAGACGGAATAGTAACAGGTGCAACAGCATCTACTTATCAAAAATCTAGGATAGATGCTATATGCGAAAGGTTGGGAATAAAAAGCTTGGCTCCTATTTGGCAAGCAGAACCGGAAACAACTCTAAGAAATATGATAAACGAGGGATTTGAAATTTTCATAGTTACTGTAGCTGCACCTCCTTTAGATCAAGAATGGCTAGGAAGAAAAGTAACTCATGAAGTTGTTGATGATTTAGTTAAACTTAACAAAAAATATGGGATACACATATTATTTGAAGGAGGAGAAGCAGAATCTTTTGTTACAAACTGTCCAATGTTTCCAAAGAAAATAAAAATAGTTGAATCTGAGAAAGTATGGAATGAGAAATTAAAGCATGGAATACTAAATATAACTAAGATTAAACTTATAGAAAAATGATTATTAATAATCATTCGAAATAAAGTTCTCTTTCTAATTTATGTAAAGGTATTTCAAGAATAGATAAACTATGTTCTGTTTCTTTTCTGCCATTAAAAACTTGTTGTTTATTTGATGCCAGTGAATAAACTAGTCCAGTAAATCCCAAAGAAGCTGCTATAAGTCCAGCTGCAATAGCTTTCTTCATTTTAGGTGTTTGTTTTTTAAGAATTTTTGGATAAGAAGATCTTTCACATTCTTTTACTCCAGTTAAGTCTCTAAAAACATCTACTGCATATCCTACAGGCCATCCATTAAAAAATGCAACAACAGCCAATGCTAATGTAGATATACCTATTTTATAGAAATCTATATCTTCTTTGGCAAAATAGTTTGAAACAGCATATATTGGAGGAGCTACTGCAAAAGTAGTTGCACTTGTGTACAGAGCATCATGAAGTCTTTGTATTTTTTCTGGTGTATCACTAGCAATTCCAAACTTATATCTTGAAAAATCTCTGCCTTTAGAGAACAAATAGCCTAATCCTAAGTAGTTGATGTATGTAGAAAATATTCTTGCATTTATAGAAGCATCTACAGACATACCTGAAGCCACTTCAACAATAGCTGATATTGGATGCACTTCTGCCAGCAGAGCTGTAGTATCTATTGCATGGTTCATCAAGCCCTGTTTTACTTCCTTATAGCCCATCTAATTTTAATCAAGGAATATCTTTTTAACTTCAAAATGTCATGTAATTATAGATTACTATGTTCAGAAAATACAATTCTTATAGAATTAGAGATTTTGCACAACAGAATGATGCCCGAAGGGCATCTAGTGGTATCGACTATCTTAGATCAGATTTTTCATTTGTAGAACAGGAGGATGTATACTATTCAGCTACTATAAGAGTTGAAGATGCTGAAGGAAATGAAAAATGGATTCCTATAAAGAAAGTTTCTGCTAACGAGCTTCCAGAAGGCGTTTTAGGAATGACAAATCATAAGGAAATATTTGTAAGAAACGACCTTGATCAAGTATGGACTAAAAAAGTTATTGAACACGAGAAAGCTCATATAAGACATCCAGATTTTTGTGAAGAAAGCATAAGAGAGCTAACAAACACAAGAGAGCCTTTAAAGTTTTATAAAAAATTTTGAATTCCGAGTGATTATTATGTACAAGTCTGAAAATAGGAAAATGGATAGTTATGATAAATTAGCTCTGGTTGCTAGTCAAAATTCTGTACAAAAATATTCTCATAAAGGAAATATGGTAAAAACATTTCATGCTCCTGGAAAGACATTCTATTTTATGGAAATATCTGATTGGTACATGCCTGATGGATTGCTAGGATTTACACAAGGAAATAATGATATAAATTTTAGGAAAAATCCAGAAGAATATGGAGTTTCAAAGTCAGAAGTAAAGGTTCATGAAATGATACATAATCGTTCTGATTGTAACCATGAAGGCAATACTCCAGAACATGAGTCTAAAACAAGAGAAAGAGTTAGACTAGGTGTCTATCCTGTAAAAAGATATAGTTTTGAAATGTCTGTGGATTATGAAAAAGCTGCTTAGACAAACGAACTAGATGAGCAAGTTCGAAGAACGTAGTGAATCGTGCGAGAGCGTCAGATTATATTACATTCTAGCTCCTTCCAGCGCATGCTGACAGCTACAGTCTTTCTCATCTAAGTTAGTCGCAACAGCTTTTATTATATTTTTCAGCTTCTCATTATTTTCTTTGAAAGTTCTCATGACATCTTCTACAGTTACACTTTCTACAGAAGAGTCATCTTTGACACCTGTATCGTAGTCTGTTATTAAAGAAATATTTGCATAGCATATCTCCAACTCCCTGGCTAATACAGCTTCTGGATAAAGTGTCATGTTGATTATATCCCAGTTTTGTTTTCTATAGAGGTCGCTTTCAGCTTTTGTAGAAAATCTAGGACCATTTATTATTACAGCTGTACCTTTGTCATGATATCTATGATTTTGAGATTTCAATATTTTCAGTATATGGTTTCTAATGTGATTACAAAAAGGATCTGCAAAAGAAATATGCACAACACAATTTTCTACAGAATTACTGTCACCATTATAAAAAGTATCTTTCCTGCCGCTAGTAAAATTAGCTATTTGATCTGGAACTAAGAAATCACCAGGTCTAATATCTTTTTTCAAAGATCCTACAGCAGTAGCTGTAATTATCTGCTTTAGACCTAACTGCTTTAGCGCATAAATATTTGCTTTGTAAGGAACTTTATGTGGCGGATATTTATGTTCTTCTCCATGTCTTGAAATAAATGCAACATCTTTTCCATTTATTTTACCAACAGCAATTTTAGAAGAAGGCCTTCCATAAGGTGTCATAATATCCAAATGTTTATGATTTTCCAACAGTTCATAAAATCCAGATCCTCCAATTATCCCAATCATAAAATAAGAAAATGCAGAAATCCTTAAAAAGTAATTTTATGCAGCTTTTTTAAGTATAAAGCTTTTATCAAAATCTTCTGTATCATAGTAAAATAGTAGATGCGCTTTGCCATCATCAGATATCAATCCTATTAAATAATTCCCTATAGGATTTCCATTATCTAACACAGGAACTAAAACATTTCCTTCATTATAATCAAGAGGGTTTCCTAAATATACTCTGCTTTTCCTAGTTTCTTGTAGCCTTTCTAATAAATCTGTAGGATAGTTGTCCCTTAAGATGTCTTGAGCCCCATTCATTATTTAATTATAGAGAAGATTGTTTAAAAAGATTTTTAATTAGCACATTAAAAAGAATAAAGAAATAAGGAATTTCAAAAGGCTAAAAAAGAAATTACCAAGCCTTTAACTCAGTAAGCTTTTTCTTTAATCGCTTTACAGCATCTTTTACAGCATCAAGCGTCTTAGCACCAGCGCATACAGCTCTTCCTGATGAGAAAAGCAGAAACGCTACTTTAGGCTCAGCCAATCTGTAAACTAATCCAGGAAATTGCTCAGGCTCATATTCACTTCCTTCTAATTTGAAAGCAAGTTGATCTAGATTAAGCTCTTTTCCTAGATTTACTGAAACTACAATATTTTCAATCTTAATTTTTATAGAATCTTCATTTACTCTAATACCAATTTTCTTGATATTTTTTACAGTTTTCTTTAATGCAATTCTCGCTGCGTTTGTGCTTCTTGCACCAACACATATAATCTTTCCAGACCTGAAGATTAGTGTAGCTACTTTAGGCTCAGCCAATCTATAAACCAATCCAGGAAACTGTTCAGGTTCATACTCGCTTGATTCAAGCACAGTAAGCAATTTGTCCAAAGAAATAGTTTTTTTAATGTCTGTAGAAGCAACCACATTTTGAATTTTTATACTTTCTTCTGCAGATATTTTTGCCACCATTTTTAAAACACCTCATGAATTTTTGTTTTAAACAACGAGGAGCATTTTTTTAAACGCGACTCAGTTTTTAAAACACCTCTTAGATTTTGCAGGGTGTTATAAAAAATTCGGTGAATTTTATTCACCTGAAGTTTTTAAAACACCTCCAAAATTTTGTAAGATGTTTTTAAGCATCTCACATTTCACTATTTAGTAAAGAAAAATAAATTACTATTTAAACCAATATCATTTAAATAGTAAAAAGCTTTAAATACGGTATTACGACAAGGTTTACTAATTTTTTAGTAATTATTCCAAAGGAAACATAAGTTAATGGAGATTAAATATCCTAAAATACCTTCTAGCGTTCTATAATAAATAGAATACGGGTTTGGTATATGGAAAAATTCGAAAGGCTGCATAATTTTCTAAGAGAATACTATTATGCAGATATACAAAGACAAATGACAGAAGATATGCCAGCTCTTACAATAGATTTTTCTTTGTTTGATATGTTTGATCCAGTTCTTGCAGATGAACTTTTGGAAAATCCAGAACCTTTGATAAAAGAGTTTACAGAAGCATTGAAAATGTTTGATAGTTCTATACAAAAAATGAATGTTAGAGTGAAAAATCTTCCTGAAAAAAGATACATGCGTCTTAGAAATCTGAGAGCAGAGCATATTGGAAAACTTATATGCACAGATGTTATAGTAAAGTCTGCGACAGAAATAAAGCCACAAATATATGAAATAATTTATTCATGTCCAGAGTGTTCTTTTAAGATACCTATTCCTCAAGAAGACTCAACATTTCTACAAAAACCTTCTGTATGTAGCTGTGGATTTAGAGGAGAATTTGCTATCTTAGAAAGAAAGATGTATGATTTTCGTTGGTTAAGAGGAGTAGAGCCTTTTGAAATCACAACAGGAGAACAGCCGTCAGAAATAATGATTCTTGTCAAGGAAGATCTTACAACTCCAAAAATGCAAAAGAAAACAGACCCAGGAGCTAGGTTAAGACTTACAGGTATTCTAAAAGAGGTTCCAAGAAGAATAAAAGGAAAAGTTACTACAATCCTAAATACACATTTGGAAGTAAATCATATTGAAACATCTGGAAAAGAATTGGATGAAATAGAAATAACACCAGAAGACGAAGCAAAGATACTGGAAATTGCAAAAGATCCAAATGTTTTTGATAGACTTAGCGCTTCTATTGCTCCTGGAATATATGGATTTAATGAAATTAAAGAATCCATTGTTCTACAGCTTTTTGGAGGACAAAAACATATTTTGCCAGATGGGTCTAGGGTTAGAGGAAACATCCATATTTTATTAACTGGCGATCCTGGTACAGGCAAGAGCATGTTATTGAAACTGGCATCTTCTATAGTTCCTAGAGGAAGATATGTTTCTGGATCTGGTGTTTCTGGCGTAGGATTGACTGCCAGCGTAAGAAAAGATGAAGTTCTTGGAAGCTGGGTTTTAGAAGCAGGTGCCTTGATATTATGTAACAAAGGATTGATTGCAATAGACGAATTTGACAAGATGAGCAAAGACGATCAGATAGCAATGCACGAAGCTACTTCAATAGAAACAGTAAGTATAGCAAAGGCAAGTATTATAGCTACGTTGCCAGCAGAAACAGCTGTTATTGCAGGAGCAAATCCTCGCCACGGAAGATTTGAGGCATACAAGTCTATTATAGAACAGGTTGATATTCCAGAAACCCTTTTATCTAGATTTGATCTAAAGTTTGCCCTAAAAGATATTCCAGACAAAGTACATGATGAAAGAATGGCAGATCATATATTAACATCAAGAATAGTACCAGAAAGTATTATTCCAGAAATAGGTGTTGATCTTCTTAGAAAATATATAGCATATGCAAAGAGAATAGAAAACATTATGCTTACAAAAGAATCAGCAGATATGTTAAAGAATTTTTATGTTGAAATGAGAAATGCGTATCCAGATAGTGGTGTAGTTAGTATAACACTTAGACAATATGAAGCATTGCTAAGAATAGCAGAAGCTTGTGCAAAAGTCAGACTTGACAACAAGGTTAGTCTCGATGATGCAAGAAGATCTATAAGATTAGTAAAATTTTCATTAATGCAGTTAGGATATGACAGTGAAACCGGGCGTATAGATATAGATAAGATAGAAAGCGGTATTACATCATCGACTAGATCAAAGCTTAGAATTATACAGGATATTATAACAGATCTTCAAAAAGAAACAGGAAAAGAAGTTGCTGTATCTGATGTTGAAGCCCAAGCTGGTGAACAAGGAATAGAAGGCAATAGAGTTAGAGATGTTATAGATCGTCTAAAAAGAGAAGGTTTGGTCTTTGAGCCAAAACCAGGTTATATTAAAAAGACTTAGGATATACTCTAAGAAAGGGGTTTGTCATATATTTCGAAGAAGAAATATTTCTTTGGAACTGAATGAAAACCTTTTCCTGCAAAGACATTTGAAAATGTCTTTGAGGTCTCAAAGAATACATTCATTTGAAGATTTTGAAAAGAAAAGGGTTTATTTATGATAGAGAAAAAAAGATTACCAGCAATGAAATCAAGAATTTCAGAAATAGTTAATGGTAAATACATCAAGACTGAAGACTCCAGCTACGTATTGACAAAAAGAGCAGAAAAAGTAAGTAGAATAAGAATTCTAGCTACAATTGTTGATAAGTATATATCAAACAACAAAAAACTTTATAGTGTAACATTGGATGATGGTACAGATACAATAAGAGCAAAAATATTCGACTCTCTTCTTCTAGAAAAAATAAACATAGGAGATATTGTGGATGTTATAGGAAAAATAAGAGATTATAATGAAGAAGTTTATTTACTTATAGAAAACATATGGAAAATAAATGATCCAAACTTTGAGATTCTTAGAGAATTGGAGATAAAAGAATTAGGAAAAACAATGGAGAGCAAGAAAAAACTTGTCCTCGAATATAAGAAGCAGATAAGCGATCTCCAAGAATTAAAACATGTAATGAAAGAGTTTGGAATCAATGAAGAAGAAGTTGAAGCAATAGTAGAATCAGAATCTATAATAGAACCTGAGAAAGAAGAGGAAATAGGTACAGATGACCAAAAAGATAAAATATTATCTTCTATAGGATTATTAGATAAGGGAGAGGGCTGTACATATTCAGAACTTATGGAAGCATCAGGTCTGCCTGAAAATATTCTAGATGTTGTAATAGAAGAACTTCTTAATGAAGGATCTTGCTTTGAGCCAAAACCAGGCAAAATTAAGAAACTATAAATTCACTGTAAAGACTTTAATTACATGATTAAAGCAATTATTTTTGATTGGGGAAATGTCATAAAATTTTATGATAATGAAAAGTTTAAGAAAGTTATTTGTAAAAAATATAAAATAGATGAAAAGCTTTTTAAAAAGGTAGAATTAAAGCATAGGTTAAGAAATGATCTTGGAGAAATAGATGTATATGAATATATAGAAAATGTTTGTAATGAACTGGATATAAAGAAAGATTACTATTCTAAATTATGGTTTTCAAGTAAGTTTTCTAAAATGAATAAACAGCTTATAAAAATAATTGAAAAGCTAAGGGAAAAGTATAAAATATTTCTATTGTCAAATAACAATGAACATACTAAAGACTCTGTAAAAAGTCTTCATAAGATAGATCATTTGTTTGACAGAATTCTTTTTTCATATGAGGTTAGAATAAAAAAACCAGATCCAATGATTTTTAAAGAACTCTTGAAAGGAACTTCTTTGAAAACATCAGAATGCCTGATGGTAGATGATAGAGCAGATGTTGTTGAACAGGCTAAGAAGTTAGGAATGAAAGGAATTGTATTTAAGGACAATAAAGATCTTATAAAAGAAATGAAAAATCTTAAAATTAAGTATTAAATAATTTATTAGAGTTAATTTAACTGTGATATTATGTCAAGATTAAAATCAATAGCAAGTTTTTTAAAAATGTTTGGAGCTGACTTAAAAGAAGAATGGGATGATATGGAGCACAAATTCCTAAAAATAGTAGTAGGAGGAACAATATTTATAGTAACTGGATTATTCTGGCTATACTTTTTCCATAGCTCAAGTCCTTTCAAATTCTAATTGATGTAATATGTCTAAGCTATAGTTAACCCAGTAAAGATTCCAGATATGATAATATTGGGTTAACATATAGCTCAGCATGAAATTATATCCTGTTTATTTCATGGTAGAGCTATAAATCCTTATAAAAAATTCTCAGACTTTATTGAATACTGCCAAACTCAAGGAGCAGAAATAAGAGAAACTAAAAAAGGAGGGTATTTAATAAAAATAGGAGAAAATTCTGTAACTGTGAATGAAGGAGACACAGATACAAAATGGTACCCAAGTTTGGCAAGAAAAAAACTAAGAAACTTAGGATTACCATTACAAAATTAAAATTTTCTAGGCTTTAGTCTTGCTTATTTTTAGCTCTCTTAGAGTCTCAAATATAGCCCAAGACCACAATACTGCCTCAAAAGCCATCACTAATTTTCCATCTTTTAGAAATGTTTCACTATCTGCGATATAAGCTTTGATATTTGTAACCATATATTCCTTTTCTTTATCCAAAAGCTCGATATGTTTTATTTCCTCCTTCATTTTAGCTAGCCATTTGTTTGTCTCGTGCCTTAAAGTTTTTTCCAAATCATCCATATTATAGTCATCTCATTAATCATCTGTTATATTATTCAAGTATTCTTCTTCTTTGAAGTTTATACTCCCAGGAATTATAACTACAGCTGGAACATCTTGTATATCTTTATTAATTAAATTCTCTATAGTATCATAAATTATTTTTCTTTCTTTATTTCCAAGTCTTGAGCATGCTATAACCTTTGTAGAATTTGATAATACATTTCTTTTTAGACTATCTTCAAGTTTCATAAGATTATTCAAACCATCTTTTACTTTCATTCCAATATCTAGCAAAACTAAAGTATGATAGCCTATTTTCTTATTAGATTCAATGACTTCGTAAGGTGAAGATGGCTCAAACCCTTTTTGAAATTTAGGAATTGTGGTGCTTCTTCCAAATTTGTATAACTGCAAGCCAGTCTCTGCAATAGCAGTGTATATAGATGGAGCATGGATGATATCACATTTAATATTATTCTGCTTTGCCAATGCAACTATTTCAAAATGTGTAGTAGCAGATAAAGGATCTCCAGGAACCAGTAAAGCTATGTTTTCAGAAATAGCTTCTTTTATCAAAAATTCACTTTCAACCTTTTCTCTTTCTAGAATAATTATATCTTTACTTATCATCTTTTCTAGCGTTTTGATATCTCCCTGCCATATGTTTGTATAGAATTCTGCATATACTTTGTCACATTGCTTTAGTTTTTCTATAGCTTTTAGAGTTAAATCTCCTTCATCATTTAGTCCAAGTCCGATTATGTATATCATTTTTGCCCCCTTTTGATGAAAATACTCGTACCACAATCTTTAAACCCCATTGTTGCGAAATATCTATATGAATCGATTAATGAATCGATAAATATAGGTAGTTTTTGATGGAAGATAAGCTGACAGGCCAAATTCTTAGGATAATTTCTGAGTCAAACGAGCCTCTTGAAACAAGAGAAATAGAAAAACTTTTGGAAAAATTACTTAAGAAAAATGTTACTAGAACAAAAGTTTTCTACCGTTTGAATCTGCTTAGAGGCGATGGAAAAATAAAAGGAAAGTTTGTAGGCTCTGGAAAAGGAGCCTGGATTTGGTGGATTGCAAAATGAAAGACATTTATGATATAAAAGAACATGCTGAAAAAGCTAAAAAACACTTAGCCAAAGCTAAGCACCATATTGTAAAGCATGCTAAAAGAAAGCCACCACATCCATATTTGGTCTATGCTTCGATATTCACAGTTTTTATTTTATTCTTGATAGTACAGAAAGTAAATATAGAAATCCCAAGCATAGGAGTTACAGGATATCATAGTCATTTTGGTGAAATATCAGATGGTGGTGTTGTTCCAGGAATTTCATTTGTATCTCCAACTCCTGCAAACGGTTCTAACATAATAAATTCAACAATCATAAATGTCAGCATAACAAATGCATCTTCTATATCAGAGGTAAAATGGATATTGAATGGAACAAACTATACTTTCTATAATGATAGTTTAATTCTACTAATGAATCTTAATAATAACAGCAACATAGGAGAAAATTCTACTTCTTTTGTAGATATAAGCAAGTATAGAAACAATGGAACTTGTTCAAATTGTCCAGTATTAAATCCAAATGGAAAATATGGCAATGCATTAAGTTTTAACGGAGTTACTTCATATGTTGATCTTGGACCTTGGTTTAATTATCAGGAGTTTACTATATCTATGTGGATAAATCCTGCATCTTCTCAGAATCAATATGCAGATATACTTGACAATAATCATGATGGTGATAGTAATTGGGCTCTTCAGCAAGACAGTTCCAATAATAACCAATATGGCTGGGGAGGGTCATTTACATTATCTGCTAATAATTGGCAGCATCTTACTATTCAAAGAAGCGGAACAACTTGTTATTCATATGTTAATGGAGTTCTAGTAACTTCTGCTACCTGTTATCCTAGTGGTATTAATTATGATAGCAGCCCATCAAGAAACCTTAACATAGGTCGCCATAATACTCTTGGTAGATATTGGAATGGTACTCTAGACGAAATAGCAATATGGAACAGAAGCTTGACTGCTGATGAAATACAGCAATACTATTATCTAAGTTTGTACAAACAATCTTCAAACAGCTGGAATTTAATTTCAAACAGAACATTTGAATCAAATGGTTATCATAATTACAGCGCTTATATAAAAGATATAGATGGAAACACAAATTCAACAGAAACTAGATTTATAAATGTAACTTCTTCAACAACAATAATATCCACAAATACAGTATTATCAAAGGGAAATTATATTTATGATAATTTGATTATAAAAAATGGAGCAACTTTAACAGTAGCAGGAAATTCAACTATAGGAGTCACAGGAAATATAATTGTTCAGGAATCAAGTACAATTTTGTTGCAAGGAAACTTCACAAATAACACAAATGGCATTGGCGTAACAATCAATACAGCAAATATTACAGTAGAATCAGGATCAACTATTTCAGCAAATGCACAAGGATACACTGGTCGTACAGGTAGTCAAGGAGTTGGTAATGGATCAGGAGGAGGTAATTTTGGTGGTGGTTGGGGTGGTGGAGCAGCATATGGAAGTATTGCCCAACAAGATGGTGGTGTTGCAAGCCCAGCTGTATACGGATCACCAATAACTCCTACAGATTTAGGAAGTGGCGGCGGTGCATGGGGTAATGATGTAACAGGTAATGGTGGTGGAGCAATTCGTCTTAATGTTACAGATACATTAACACTGACAGGTACGATTACAGCAAATGGAGGAAACGGAGTTGGATTTGCTGGCGGCGCAGGTTCAGGTGGATCAATTTATGTAACCACAGGCACTATTGCAGGAAATGGAACATTTAGAGCTCGTGGAGGCAATGGTTCTCCTGGTGGTAGCGCTTCCAATGCAGGAGGTGGAGGAAGAATTGTAATATACTACACAAATTCATCTGCATCTAATAATTTATTCATAGGATCTAATGCATCATGCGGAGATAGTAGAGATGGAACAACTACATGGTGTGGCAATGGACAAACAGGAGGAACATCTGGATATTTCCAAGTAAATAATCTTTCTAATCATTACTCTGATATAACACGAAGTCTCACAATCTATCAAAACTTTGTGTATGCAAATGATACAATACTTAATATTCAAAACATTACCACTATGAACAATGGAATCCTAATTATTGGAGGAAATTCAACACTAAATATAAGTGGTACATTGCTTGCAAGAAATACATCAACAATTACATTAAAAGGTAGAAATGTTGATAACTCTTCTGGTGGTATCGGTGTAACAATCAACGCAGCAAACCTAACAGTAGAATCAGGGTCTAAAATATCTGCAGACAGTCAAGGTTATACAGGTAAAACAGGAGGCCAAGGAAATGGTAATGGTCCTGGAGGAGGTAATTTTGCAGGTGGTTGGGGTGGTGGTGGTGCATATGGAAGTACTGCTCAGACAGACGGTGGTGTTACAAGCCCAGCTGTATACGGATCACCAATAACTCCTACAGATTTAGGAAGTGGCGGCGGTGCATGGAGTACTGATGCAGCAGGCAATGGTGGAGGTTCAATACGTCTTAACATATCAGGAACTCTAAAACTAGATGGAACAATTGCAGCAATAGGAGCAAATGGAAATGGATTTAATGGAGGCGCAGGTTCAGGAGGATCGATTTATGTTACTACAGCTACAATTGCAGGAAGTGGAATATTCAAAGCTCGTGGAGGAAACGCAGCTCAAGGAGGCAGTGCTTCTAATGCAGGAGGTGGAGGCAGAATCGCAATATACTATACAAACTCAACTGCATCAGACAATTTATTCACAGCATCTAATGCATCATGCGGAGACAGTCGAGATGGAACAACTACATGGTGCGCTAATGGACAAACAGGAGGAACAAAAATGGTAGCCTTTTATACAACTTCTGTAAATACATGCACATCTACTTATTGCATTGATGACACATATGGAGATTTTATATTAGGAAATCTCAAGAATGTATTTGCACTGCAGAACGACAGTATTATATTACAATCTAATTTTACAAATGGAACATTCTTATCAAGAATATTTGATTTAGGAAATACATTTGTATGGAAAAATATATCATGGACACCAGGAGTTCCTTATCAGCAAGAACTTCCTAACAATTCAATAGTTGAATCAGTTCTAGGAGGAGCAAACATGACAGGAAATGTTTTGCTTATGCATATGAATGAAGCAAGTGCAACAAACAATACAAAAATAACAGATAGTTCTGGATTAGGAAATAATGGAACATTAATATTAAATTCAACTTTGCAAAATGCGACAAATATATCAGGAAAATTTGGAAATGCTATTAGTTTTGATGGCGTTGATGATTATGTAAATATATCAGACAGCAACAGCTTAGATTTAACTACAGACCTTTCTATTTCTCTATGGGTAAAATTAAGCAGCATTAAGAACAGCGGATTTGTTCTAAGATCAACTAATGGTTATGCATTTTATATGTATTCTACTGGAAAAGTTGGTTTTGGAAAAAATGGTGTTGATGAAATTCAGAGCAATTCTATCTTAGCCATAAATACTTGGTATCATGTTACAGCTACGCATACAGGCGGAGTTTCTAAAATATACATAAATGGAGTTGAGGATAAATCTGGTGCAACAAATGATTTCAGTGCTCTAACAACTTCAATATTGATAGGAACAAATCCAGGAGATATTAATGGCTGGGTTTTAAACGGCTCAATAGACGAAGTAGCAGTTTACAATAGAAGTCTTTCAACAACAGAAATTCTTAACCAATACAAACGAGGAGCATTGAGTTTAAACTTATCTATAAGAAGCTGTGATGATTCTATTTGTTCAGGAGAAACATTCGCAGCAATAAGCAATACAAATCCTCAAAGCTTAAGTTTGTCACAAAATAGATACTTCCAATATAACACAACATTATTTACAGAAAACACAACATACACTCCTCAATTGTTTAATATTACAATATCTTATACAGATGAAGCACTTCCAAACATAACATTTGTAAATCCAACAGATTCTTCTGGATCTATAGTTGGAAGAAATTATACATTTGTAAATGTTACTGTTGTAGATAGTTCAAACATATCTACATGTTTATTAGAATGGACAAATTCTTCCAGCAGTACAAACATAACAATGACAAAGTCAGCAAATAGTTCAAGCATATATTGTTATTATAATAAGTCTGTTGCAGTAGATGGAAATTATTCTTATAAAATATGGGCAAATGACAGTTCTTCAAATATGAATGTAACAGCTACAAGAACAATATTATTTGACAATACTGCAATAAACCTTACATATGTAGATCCTACAGACAGCACAGGATCTGTAAAAAGAAACTGGACATATATTAACGTAACTGTTGTAGACATATCTAACATATCTTCATGTTTGCTTCAATGGACAAATTCTTCTGGAAGTGTAAATATTTCAATGACAAAAATCGGATCTGGAAATAGCGTATCATGTAATTATAACAAAACAGAAAGTGACGGAAACTATTCTTACAAAGTATATGCAAATGACTCACTTAACATATTCGATAGTACACAAACTAGATCGATAATATTTGACACAACTTCTCCATCTATTACAGGTCATATACCTAATGGAACAATCACATCAAGCTCTGCATCATTAAACATAACTACAAACGAAAATTCTACATGCAGGTATTCCACGTCGTCTAACATAGCATACATAAATATGACAGGCATTTTTACAGATTCTAGCACATTGCACAATGTTTCTCTTAGCAGTTTATCAAATGGAGCAAAAACATATTATGTTCGCTGCAATGATACAGTAGGAAACATAAATGAAACAGATTATTTAGCAACATTTACAGTATCTGTTTCATCTAGTGGATTTACATCAAGTTCAAATAGTGGAAGTGGATCTATACCAAACTCGCCAACTACACAAACAACAACTTCTACAAGCACAACTACAACAACATCTTCATCACAAACAACAAAAGAAACTACACAAACAACTACAGAATCTACAAATGAAAAGACATCTACACAATCAACAAATACACCTACATCTGATCAGACAATATCTGTTGAAGGAAATTCACCATTTGGAAACTTTGTAAAGCCAGATGAGTTTAAAGCTCTTATTTATGACAACGTTGTAAATCAAGTAATTGAAAATGAATTAAACAAGCAAGCTCTTCGGACAGAGGTAGTAGAAGAAAAGAATGATGTTATTACAGAAGTTGATACAAGATCAAGTATAGAAATAGTAAAAACAGAAATACCTATAAGACAAGTTAGTTTTGAGTCTACAAAGTCAGCAAGAGCATTTGTGATCATAGGAACAACAACACTACCAGAAAGAATAGTTGAAAGACCTTACAGATATGTTAGTATAGAGACAACTTCTGATCAGCTAGAAGTAAAGAAAGATGTTTCTAAAGTTACAATAAAATTCCAAGTAGAAAAATCATGGCTTGAAAAAAACAATATTGACAAAAAAGAGATAAATCTTGCAAGATATGAACCAGAATTAAAGTACTGGAGAAGATTATCAACAAGAATTTTAGAAGAAACCACTGATCTAGTAATCTATGAAGCAGAATCACCTTCCCTTTCTCTATATGCAATAGAGGCAAAGCCTCTTAGTTGCATGTGTCCGCCAGAAGGTGAGTGGTCTGTTTGTACTAATGACCAATCAAATAGAATTTCTTATGAATGCAGTTCACAAACTTCTGGATCTTGTATACCAAAAGTAGAAAAGAAGTCATGTACAACAGGACAAATATTAAATGAGAAAAAATTAGACGAGTATAAGCCAGCTTCTCCAGTAGAACAAGAACAAGCCCAAGAAAAAAACAATAATATGTTGCTGATTATTGCAGCTGTTGTTGGAGTAGTTGTAATAGGCGTAGTTGTTGGAATGTTTGGATTAAGAAGCAAGAAATCTGAATCAGCTGTATAACTATACTTTATTAACTGGTTGATTTTTTTGTTTTAAAGGAAAGTATAATATCTTTGCTTCCTTTACAAGGTCACTTTGTCCTTTCTTCTCTTGTCTATATTTTGCTATCCATACAGGAATTAGAATAATAACCAGAACTATTATGCAAAATAAAAAGAAGTTGATTATATTATCTAAACTTGAAAACAAGGAAGCAAAATCAACTGGACTATCTTTAGGAGAAAAAGCTCTACCAAGTCTTAATAAAAGCCACGTACCTATACCAAGCAATATTAAAGCTATTATTGCATTTCTTACATTTTTTGCAGCCATGTTAAATTCAACTCATTGAATTTTACAATTAGCAGCATTTTCAAGAAGATTTTTGTCTTCTTAGGAAATGTTGCTAAGTTTTCTAATCACTCTATAGTGATTAGAAATATTTAATTTCTTCTATTCTAGTATACTCTTCTGATATTTTCTTGTCAAGACGCTTCGTATTAGCTTAGCTTTGTCCTTTCCAATACCGTCTACTTTTATTAATTCTTCTTCAGTCGCCTTAAATATATTTTCAGGCGTCTTAAAATATTCAAGAAGCCTTCTTGCTAGAATAGTGCTGATCTTAGGTAAGCCACTTACCATATATTCTTGTTTTTGGTTTTTTGTCAGGATTGAAATTTTTTCCCTTATTCTAATGCTCTTATCTAAATCAAGTTGCTCTCTTTTTGCAATTATATACAAAAAGTTAGAAGTCTCTTTCTGGTTCTTTGTCCAGATAATAGGTATACAACTGTCTATTGTGATGCTTGCCATTGCTCCGCATATCGCATTTGGATGAATATTTCTACTTTCAAAAATATTATTATCACCTTCTATTATTAACAGTGGTCTTTTGTAAGATTGTTTTAGATTCTTGGCTTGTTTGAAAAGTCTACCATCCACAATGCTTTGCAAAAAATCATCTACAGTTTTTCTCTCAACAGCAACTCTACTGCTCAAAAGAAAATCAGCAACACCTAATTGCTTCTCAACCAACTCTACCTTTAGTTTAGCATCACTCTTATTTTTCAGCAAATCAGGTATCCTTGTCCCATTTTCCCTATGATCATAGTAAATTACTATTTTAGATATAGCGTCAGCTTTATCTAAAGCGTTAGTTAAATGTTTTGCATTCGACTTTGTCGTTTTATCCATTATTTATCCCATTTTAATTATTTTTCTAATAAATCCTTCTTTATGCTTTCTATATAACTCTCCATCACTTTTAGATATTTTTACAGCTTTCTTCTTTAGATCTTCATATTCTTTTCTCAATTCTGTATTTTTTATTAGATAATCTCTGAAGCCAATGATTTCTCTGTAATCTCTATTATCAACAACTACAAGATGAATATGAATCCTTCTAACAGATTTTTTATATTCAAAATCTCTTCTAAAAAAATAACCTATATTTAGTGCTTGCTTTCTGTCTAAATTCGTAGTCAGTTTCCTGAAGCGTTCTTGAAATACCTTTTATCTTAGATTTTTTACCTGAGATTAAAATATCTATTATCCCTTTTCCTCCTAATCCATGGATAGAAGTACTTCCAATATGTTCAATGATAATGGATTTTCCTAAAGCTTTTTCTAGCTTTTTCCTTTCTTTTTTGAATAGAACTTTGTAGTCTTTGCTATGTTTTCTAAAAATATACTTATCCATTTAATTCACCTGACAACAAAATTATTGATGTTCAACAAAATCTACCTCAAATGTCATAAAAATAGGACGAGCGATTTTCTTTATTGGAAATTCTTCCAGATAGAGTTCAGTTGCTTCTTTCAGGTTTTTTACAGCATCTTCTATGGTAGGACCTTGGCTTACAGTACATACTTCGGTACATTTAGCTACATACATGTCTTCATCTTTTTGGATTATTGCTGTAAATGTTTTCATAAAATCACTTGATAATAATATTCTATCCTCTTAAACTTTATAAGAATCTTGTTCGTTCTTCATCTTATTTAGAATGCTTTTCATTTCAAAAATTTGAAGATTTTTGAAAGAAGCAGATTCATTTTTGCTCTTCCCTCATTTTGTGAAGAATTTGTTTCATCTTATTTTCTTTATGGTAAGCAGACCAATAAAATGCTTCATCCCTAGTCCCTTTAGTCATCATTACAAGAACTTTTCCTGCTTTAGTTCTTGCAGTTCTTCCTGCGCGCTGAATCTTACGAATCTCGCTTGGTATAGGTTCATAAAATATAACAGTGTCTGTTTCAGCTATGTCCAGTCCTTCTTCTCCTATAGATGTACACACGAGTATGTTGTAAAATCCCAGCTTAAATTCATTGAGTATTTGTATCTGTTCTTTTTGACTAAGACCCTTGTCAACTCTATTTGCCTGCCCAAAAAATCCAACAGGTTTTGAATTTTCTATCTGCTTTAGCTCTTTAACTATTTTATTTATAGTATCCCTATACTGTGCAAAAATAATAACCTTTCTTTTTCGTAGCATTTCATTTTGAATAATTTCTTTTAATTTATTCATTTTAGGATGTTCTATACTATATTCTTCAAGCCTTTTTACTATCTCAATTGATTTTTCAAAAGCACTGGATTTTATAAGTCTCCCAGCTGCTTTTGATTTTTCTAATTCTAAAGACTCTAAATAATTTCCTAGAGCATATACAGATTGTGTCTCTGCCAGAATAAGGGCGTGATCAATCTTGAGTATTTCGGCTATATAAGACATCGCACCAAAACTTGAGCCACTTTTGCTTCTAGCTAATTGTGCTTGTAACTTTAGCAAATCTACTTTGCCTATTTTTGCAAAATGTATTATTTTCCAACTCATCAACAAGTTTATCAGACTATTTCTGTATGTTGATAGTTCTGTAGATATTGTTCTAAGCTCTGGTATAAGATCTACCTGAATAAATGCTTGTGATTGTTTTTGCACATAAGGTTTAACATCTTCATCTTCTCTATCTTTTATCTCAACATTTTCTATGAATAACCGTTTTTTGATCTCATCTATTTTGTCTTTATTAGAACCAGGAGAAGCTGTCAATGCTAAAACTAAAGGACTTTTAGCTGTTCTCATATACTGTTCTGCAACAAAAACATATGCATAATTGCCTACGCATCTGTGAGCCTCATCAACTATTAGTAAAGAGTATTCCTTGAAGTCCAGTATATTATTTTTCAAATCATTTTCAATTGTTTGTGGTGTGCTAAACACTACATCTGCTTTGTTATATAGAAGAGCTCTTATGCCTGGTCCTGTTGTTCCTGTTATTGTCTTAAGTTCGCTAGATCCTATTTTCATAACTCTTTCAAACGTATCCCTGTGTTGGTCTACTAGTGGTTTTGTTGGAGCTAAAAACATTATTTTCTTATGCATATCTTTTTGAAGTCTGTCAGCTACAACAAGTGCAGCTATACTAGTCTTCCCAAGTCCAGTAGGAACGACTACAAGTGTATTTTTAGAAACAGCTCTGCTTACAATATCATCTTGGTATTTTCTCTTCTCTATGGTATTTGGATTTATCCATTTGTGTATAACGTATTCTTTAGAAGTTAGATTTGTCTGCATATTAATAAGATACAGGTAAACTATTAAAAAATCTATATAGAGTAAAGATAATGTTGAGTACAGAAATGGATGAAAAAAATAAGGCTTATCTAAAAAATTCAGCAGCAGGAAGCATTGCATCAGTTGCAGGAGGTCTTGTAGGTTCATATATATGTCAATTATTCTCAGATTCTCCAGGAACAATAGCAACAGTTTCTACTATATCACAATACGCAGCATCTATTCCAACATTTTCCTTTTTACATGCTAGGGACAACAAAGATCTATACGTAGATGAAGGCAAGTTTAGATGGAATGTATTTTTTAAAGATATGGGAAAATTGAGTACATCTCTCATACCTCTTGATTATGTTTATTTACCAGTAAGATCATTCATAAATTATTGGCTTCAAACCAAGGGATATGATCCATTATCATCTTCTATTATATCAGATATGGTTTGTATTCCAGCATATGTACTAGCGTCTGTTCCAGTTGCAAAAGCACTAAAGATAATAAGAAAAGAATAGATATTTTTATACCAGACAATTCAATAAATTATAGTGATATAATGAATCTAGAATGTATTAAAAAATCAATTCTTAAAAAGATAAAGCCTTCTAAAAAAGAAGAAGAATCTGTTAATGTTATAACCCACAAAACAATGGACATTCTAGAGGATATGGGCTATGAGGCTGTTGTAGTAGGCTCTACAGGAAAGCATACTTGGCTTAGCGGAGATCATGATATAGATATATTTGTTCTTTTTCCTAAAGATGTTTCTCGTGAACAATTAGAAGAAAAAGGTTTGGAAATAGGAAAAGAAATTGCTAAAAGATTAAAAGGAAAATCCCTTGTGAAATACGCAGAACATCCTTATACACAGGTTCATGTAAACAAATTTGACATAGATATAGTACCTTGCTATAAGATAGAGAAAGGAGAGAAGATTATATCTGCAGTTGATAGATCGCCTCTACATCTGAAATATGTTTTAGAGAAACTGTCTCCAGAACAGCGAGATGAAGTCCGTCTGCTTAAGCAGTTTATGAAAGGCATTGGGGTATATGGTTCTGATGTAAAACATTTAGGATTTTCTGGTTATGTTTGCGAACTGCTTATAATAAAATACGGTACTTTTGAAAATGTTCTTAAGGAGATTGACAAATGGAATGTACCTCAAATAGTTGATATGGATCATCATTTTGTAAGATCACTTCAAGGAGCTTTATTTATATCAGATCCAATAGATCATCAAAGAAATGTAAGCGCAGCTGTTAATGCTGAAAATTTAGTAAAGATAATATCTTGCGCTAGAAAGTTTCTGAAAAACTTCGATGACAAAATGTTTTTTGAAAAAGTAAAACCTTTATCATCTTCTGAAATTAGTTTGTTGAATAAAAGAGAAAGTTATTTTCTAGCATTAGAATCAAAGAGACCAGATGTTATAAATGACACGCTATTTCCTCAATTAAGAAAAGCTACTCATAGATTGAAAATTTTATTAAAGGAGGAAGATTTTATAGTGCTTAGATCATTAGAGTATGCTGATAATAAAAACATAACAGTCGTAATAGAGCTATCATCAGGAATATTGCCTGGTATAAGGCAAATGATAGGGCCTCCTATTAGTTCAAAATTTCATACATCTGAATTCTTATCAAAATATACAAAAGTTGATTTTGGACCATTTATAATAGAAGATAGATGGGCTGCAGAAGTGAAACGAAAATATAGAAACCCAGAATTGTTGCTAAAAGACTTTCTAAAAAATTCTGAAGACAATCTTATAGTAAAAGGAGTACCAAAACATGTTGTAAAGCCAATAAAATCTTCAAAAATCTTTAGTGGAAAATCTCTCTGGAAGTTAGTGAAGAAAAACAAATTATTATCAGATTTTGTTAGAAAGGAATATTTTGAAAAGATAGAATTATAAATCAAGCTCTCTCTACTCTTGCATTTGCAGGCGAAACAATAATCCATTCATCTCCTACACCTACTACTTCGCCATTTACAGCATCACAAGTCTTTTTTATTCTTTCTATAGCTCTTTTAAGTTCTGCAATATTTTTATCCTTAAGCTCTTTTACCCTAACAAGCATTACAGTACCATCTCTTAGCTTTCTTTGAATTCTATCAGAATCAGCGTATTCATTTAGTTTTTCAATATGAATAGGAACTTTTTTTGCATGAGCTTCTTCCGCATGCTCTATCTCAACATACTCATCGCTTTCTTTTCTAAACATAGTATCAAAGATATTTTATATCAAGAATTCTTAAACGTTTAGGTAATGGCTGCTAGTACCTGTTTATAGACTCAAGTTGTGAAACTATAGACATAATTTGTGTTCTTGTATAAACAGGTAGATTAGAGTCATTTGCAGCTTCATCTAAAGTAGATATAGCACTGCTGATTTTGATACTCTTCTCAAGTTTATCATTTTTCAAATCTTCCTTTGCACTAGAAATAGCACTTCGTATATTCTTTGGAACAGATTTGTCATTGTTTATCTCTTCCAATTCCTGTAGTATTACATTCAATTCCATTAATCATCACATTTTCACAAATCATATCTTATCATTCAATAAGTTTATCTTATTCTCCAGCTTTTCCTCCTCTATTTATCATATCTTGTAAGACTTTCTGATTCTCTGTTATCTGATCGCTTAATTTCTTTTCTTGTTTTTCCATTGATTTTACTTTTATATCAATATCATCTTTCTTTTCATCTAAATCATTTTTTACAGAAGTTTTATCAGTTTTCATTAGTATAGGACCTACAAGTTTATAAAGATCTCCATCACTTTTTTCAACTTCTTCCAAAGCTTGTTCCAATTCTTTGCTTTGTATCATTAAAGTCTGTTTTTGCATAGCAATATTTTGAAGCATTTGATTCTTCATTTGAACCTCTGTTATAAGTTTTTCTAAATTCTCCATTTTTTTAACCCCAATATAATTTTATAATCAGATTCTTGAGAAACTGATATTTTTCTTTGAACTTAATAAAAACTTTCTTTTCTAAAAAGAAAGGGTTTATCTAGCCTTTACCTTCTTAACAATAGGTACCCTTGCTTTTACTAAGACTCTAAAACCACAAAAAGGGCATCTTATCCGATCTTCTAAATTAAATGACTTTTTGCATTTCAAACATTTATGTTCCATTTTTAACAACCTCTTATTTTTAAACTTAATTATACTTTAAATTCATATGCTCCAGAAGCGTATTTTACATCACATTTCTTGCATTTCCATATTCCTGAGCTTAATCTCTTTATAGCAATTCTAGAACAACTTGGACATTTGTATAAAGTATTTGTTTTTATCTTAGCCTTAAGAACATCTTGTCGTATTCTCTTTCCATATCTTGATCCAAATCTTCCAGACATTTTCTTTTTTGCCATCCTATACACCTATCTATCTAAATGTTTTGCCATAAAACCTTTTTAAACCTAATTCTCGGCAAATATTAAAGCATTTCTGCATCTTTAGCATTATGAAAGTATATGAGGTAAACAAAGAGAGTCTTGTAACTTTTGTCTTGAAAACTAAAGAAAATCCAATGGCTACGTTGACAGGATTATATAATGATGCTGTAGATTATAGGTTTAGAAGAGAGGATCTTAGAGGATACGGATTTCCTAATGATGCAATAGACGAGCTTATAGAAAGAGGGTTTCTCAAAGAGATTGAGGTGGATAGAGCAGAAGGAAGAAGAATAGGAGGTAGACATAGATATATGTATGATGAGAGATACAGAAATCATGTTCTTGCTATGGGAGAATATTATAGACAGCTTAAAACAGGAAAAGTCGGAGAATACGGGCTAAAGTTGATGAAAAGAAGAAACACTCTTTATGAAAATATAGTTCTAGCAGTTTTTGGTGTTGTGGAAGAAGGTCATATTGTAGCTCCAGAAATTCTATCACCAACAGATGTTTTGGAAGCAGTTGAGAAGCATAAAGATGTGTTGGTTTTATATGAGTCTAGAAAGAGGGAAATGCTTTATAGCAGAATAATAAGGGATTTGAAGTCTTTAGGGTTGGAAATACCAAATGAAAAAGAAAGAATGAAGAGAACATTAAATGATAGATTAAAAAAAGATAAGCAATATGCAGCTGCTTGCAGAAAAAGTGGAAAGCGGTTAGCAGCTATTGTAAAAGAGAAAATAAAAACAGATCCTTCTATACTTCAAAAAAGAAAAAAAGGATCTGCAAAAGGAGGAGAAACATTTGCTAAAAGATATGAAACAGATCCAGACTTTAGAAAAGCTGCTTTGAGAAGACTTAAAAAAAATCATAGCAAAGGAGGAAAAGCAAAAAGCAAGAAATATTCTATGAGAAGAGAAAAACTACTGACTTCTGTTATTGTTCCTAAGTTTGGAACCCCTTATGATATTGGCTATACAAGATTGGCAAATTATATGAGAGAAAATGAACCTTCATTTGTTGAAGAAAATTATGGTAGAGTAGGTAGTTTAGAAGATGCTTTGAAAAATGATATTAAACTGCTTAGAAAAAGTTATCCTAGAGCTTCTTAGGATTTAATGCAACCAAAGTTCCTGTTCTTATTCTAGCGTCATAGCTACCATCAAATTTCATATTCGCATTGGATTTCTTCATTTGAGGATTTTCTTTGAAAAATAGGATCTTCCATCCAGTTTTTTCATAAAACTTATTTACAAAATTATCCTTAACTAAGTTACCTCTACCACTTATTTCTAAGCAATATTTTATTATATTCAAACCACCAGGTTTTGTCCAACTAATAAATCCTTTTATTAAATCTTCATGATGTTCTTGATCTACTTCTTCCAGCAAACCAGATGATAAAACTAAATCATATTGTCTTTCTGACTTACACAATTTTATAAAATTTCCCCTTGTTACTTTTAGTTTAATATTTTCTTTCTCTATTTTTGCTAGTATTCTATCAACTCCAGAATCTGAAAGCTCAATAGCGTCTGTTACATATCCTAATTTTGTCAATTCTATAGCATATCGCCCATTTCCACTAGCTATATCAACAGCAGTCATAGAAGAGTTAGATGCTTTGGCATCATTTCGTTCTTTAAAGAAATTAGAAGCAAATTCTACAAGAGTTTTATTAGGTTCTCCGTAGTCATTTCTACTAGACCAGAAATTATTCCACCATTCTTTGTTTCTCATAGTAAATAATCTAAACTTCAAAGAATTAAATTACCTAAACCTAACAGTCTCCAGTACTCTCGGTGCTACTGTTTCTATTCTAAGTTCTTTGTGAATAGCTCTAGCAAGTTTGCTACATGCCATACTATCTCCATGATTTAGTACAATCTTTTTTGGTCTTGTTTTTAAGCTATTGATATATGCAAATAATTGATTTACATCTCCATGTCCTCCAAGACCTTCTGCAGTTTCTACTTCTATTTTTAATTCTAACCCTCTTTCATCTCCATCTACAGGAAGATATTTCCATCCTCTTTGAATCTTTCTTCCTAAGGTTTCTTCAGCTTGATAACCTACAAACAATAGCATATTTTTTGGATCAGGAGCAAACTTCTTTAAGTACTCCATAGCAGGCCCGCCTATCAACATTCCTGATGTTGATAAAACTATACAAGGTTCACTTGATTCTATTACTGCCTGCCGCTCTCTATTAGAACCTATAGCTTTTAATCTTGGATCTAAGAAAGGATCTTTATCTTTGTATAATATTCTTGCTTGCATTGCTCTTGAGAAAAATTCAGGATATGCTGTATGTATTGCAGTAGAATCCCATATCATTCCATCTAAATATATAGGAACATTTATATCAGTTTCAGTAATTATAGCAATAATTTCTTGTGCTCTACCAGAAGCAAAAGCAGGAATCAATACCTTTCCTCCCCTAGCAATAACTTCTTTTATTTTTTCTATCGTCTTTGCAGCGCCTTGTTTATGGCCAACGCCTTCGTTTATTCCATATGTAGCTTCAAGTATCAATCCTTCAACTCTTGTAAAATCAGTACACGCTTTGTCATATAATTTTGTGCTTTCATATTTTATGTCGCCACTGTAAAGAATGTTATATAATCCATCTCCAATATGCAAATGCACACCAGCAGAACCTAAAATATGACCTGCATTTGCTAATGTAATTCTTATATCAGGTGTTATATCTGTAACCTCATCATACTCGACAACAATCGTGTGTTTTAACATCTCTTCTATTCCTTTGGATGAATATGGTTGTGGTCTGCCTTCTCTTTGACATATTCCAATATAATCCATCTGAAGCATAACACCAGTATCTCTTGTAGGTCTTGTCATATATACAGGGCCTCTATAACCATATTCAAATAATAGCGGCAGTAATCCAATATGATCCATATGAGCATGTGAGATAACCACAGCATCTAACGTCTGGATATTGAATTCAGGAGCATCTAAATGAGGAAATGGTCTAGAACCACCAGCAGCAATACCGCAGTCTAACAATACTCTGCTTTGAGAAGTTTGTAATAATATAGCAGATCTTCCAACTTCTCTTCCAGCACCCAAAAACGTAGCTCGTATCCACTCTACTTCTTTTTTAGGCCCGTATATTTTTTCTCCTAAGTTATGTAAGAATTTCTTTCTATAACCAGCTTCTCTATGAGTCATTCTTCTTATCGATTTAATTAATTCTGAGTCTATAGCAGGAGCTCTTTTTATGTCAGGAGTCCAATACGTCTCATGTTTTATTTTATTCAACGTCTCTCCACTTTTTCCAATAACAATACCAGGTTTTTCAGCATGTATTATTACTTTTGCAAATTCAGGTTCAAAATAAATATCTCTTATACCAGCATCTTTAGGAACAACTTCTTTTATAAATTTTTCAGTAGACTCTTCATCCAAAAGTATTTTCTCATCTGCTCTTACTTGTACCCGCTTTTTTACTTTATTCACTATTGATTTTACCAAATCTAAAGATGAGTTAAAAAATTCCTTATTTTTTGTATAAAGAATTATTTCACAACCTTCATAAGTAACTTCAGTTATCATTGAGTTTTTTGGTATATTTTCCTTTACAACCTCAATGACATTTCTCTTTTCTTCTTTTTCTTCATCATCTTCTCTATTTTCCATATTCATATTTTTAAATCACCGAATAGTATGAGGAGATTTAAAAAATTAGGAATATTCCTAAGTTTTAAAAACGCCTTATAAATTTCTCAAAATTGTATTTCAGAACTAATCAATGTACTCCAAGAACATCTATCTGTTAAAAGTTTTAAGTATTTCATCTATTTTTACATCATCTAAAAATTCCAAATTATCTTTTGTTATTACACAAACTTGTATTTTTCCTCCTGAAAAAATATCTCTTTCTCTTGCAGATCTTACTGCTTTTACAACTAATCTTATACCTTCTTCTTTTGCCATATTTTCTTTGTAATCTGCTTCTAATACTCCATATGCAAATGGAGATCCAGATCCAGTAGCTACCATCTTATCTTTTTCAGCACCGCCCATAGCATCTATAGTCCAAACATGAAAGCCATCTCTATCATGCCCTCCAACTATTAACATTGCCATGTATGGATAATATCTATTTTGTTGTAAAATATTTGACAATAAAGATATAGTAGCATTTACAGTAAAATCTGTATTTCTCATAGTTTTGTAAATATTAATTTCAGCTCTAAGAATTCTGCACAAAGCCTGTGTATCACCAGCACCTCCTGCTGTTGTTAACGCTATCTTGTCATCTATTTGATAAACCTTTTGTGCTGTTTTTGATGATACTAAATATCCTAAAGTAGATTTTCCTTCGCTTGCAAGTATAACTGCATCTTTGCATACTATTCCTACTGTTGTTGTTCCTGTTTCTCTCATTTCCATTTTTTCTTTCATTATTTACACCAGAATTTATTATAATTAAAAATTATTGTTAAGAATTTCTATATTAATTGTAAGTTAGAGAAGTATTTAAATGTTATGGATCTGAAAGTAGATCCGTAAGTAAAATATTTCAATGAAAAAAGCCATAGTAAACTAATGGCTTGGAATCAAAAATATTATATAGGAAGCATATGGATAAGAGATAAGACAACAGAAACGACCAGAGAATGGCTTTTTGGTTTTCCAAATCAGAAGTCAATTCATTCGCATAGAGTTGAGGATCTAGAAGGAAGTGTAGTATACAATAGAGTTGTTTCTGGCATAGAGCCTATTATTTCAGGTAATCTTGTCTGGAATGTTTAGAAATTTGCTCAGAAATATTTTAGCTTCTACAAGATGTTTTGATATTATTTTCCCTTTCAAGCACCACATCAGTACAGCATCAACAAGTATCCACATATTGTAAAGCATTATTGAGAACAAGAAATAAAACAATCTGATTTTATAATTCTTGCTTGTGGTCTTTGCTCTCAGATCTTTCAAGACTCTATAGGAAGTTTCTATTCCCCATCTTTTGCTGTAAAGTCCAAACAATCTGATGCTCAGATTAGCTTCTTTTTCGCTGACTTCTAAATTAGTGGCAAAAGCTCTCTTCTCTCCTTTCTCATCTTCAATTATTACAAGATTGTAATTTACTTTTCCTTGAGTCATTTCATATTCATTGATGACGCTTGGAGCAGGAAGAGTTTTCAGCATTTTCTTGATCCTGCTGTTTTGTGTAGCAGGCATAAGGAATTTCAAGCCATGATCCTTGAAAAGGTTTATCATCTCTTGGCTGAAAAATCCCCTGTCAGCATAAAGCCTGTTTATCCTTATTTTACTTTTTGCATATGCTAGTAATTTATCAATGACGTTTTTTCTATTTGAGAATGTATTTACAGGCAAAGCAAGAAGAACAAATCTGCAGCCGTTTTCTACAATGCTTATTGTTGCAAATCTGAAGCTCTTGTTGGTTCCTTCTCTTTCTTTTCCTCTTACAACCATTTCAGTAGGCTTTCCAAAATAAAGCCAGTCTGTATAGTCAATTGCAACATCATATTTTCTCTTATTTAGAATTCCATGCTTTTTTGCCAGCTTCCAGCTTTTCTCAAATGATTTGATAAAGATCTTTTGGATTTCATCTGCATCAAACTTTTTGAGATGATAAAGCAATGTATCTGCACTTGGAGTCTTTTCATTCTTCTCAATCAAATGCATCTTCAATCCGCTTTCAGCAAAGCACTTTCTTTTGCTAAGCTCTGTCATTAGATTCAGGAGATAATTTTTCCTGTAGATTGAATTATGATTCATCTTTATTTCTATAGAAGAATAGACATGCTTTTTCATAAGTTTTGATATTTCATTTAGATGCTTTGCTTTCTTTTTGTCATCACTGCTTTTGGAAAGCTTTTTCGGCTCTTCTGTCTTTACCTCTTCTAGATCGGTTATCATATCAAATTTTTCAACAGATTCTCTGATATCATTTTCCAAATTATCAAGAAGCTTTCTTAGATCATCATCGATCACATTATTGTAGAAATAGCTTATTGTTCTTTGATCAGGAACTAATAATTCATTGCTTTCATTGAAATAAAATCCAAGAGAAATAGAATCTTTTTCATTTTTCTTCAGATGTCTTACGAGCATTGACTGGCTCATCTTCTTCAGCTTCATGAACAACATAGCCTTGAATAATGATGTATGTGAAAATTTCAACTCTTTCTTTTCCAGATGTATTTGAAAATCAATATTTTCTAAAAGCTCAGCTATTTTTATATTGTCTGTAGCCTTGAGCTTTTCAAACTCTTTATAAATTCTATTTTCCAGATACTCATTGAAGGTGGTTCGTTCCATACTAATCATCTTCCCAAGGGGTGCAGGCTCTCAATCCGTGCCCTTTGGGTTTTCATACACACAAGTTTAATATCTTACGTGTATACGTATATACATACATGTAAAAGTATTTAAATCATCACGTAGATACGTATGTAAGTAGGTGATGATAATCAAGACAAAAGTTACATTGAGTTTGGACAAGGACAAGTGGACAAAGTTCAGGATAGAATGCCTGAAGAGAGGAGTCTCTGCATCAAATGTTATAGAGAAGATGATAGAGGAAAAGCTTAAGGAAAAGAAATAATTTAATTGAGAATTTATGATGAAGTTATTTATTAAGAATTCTTTAGATGGTAAGTTTTCTAAAATTCTTACTATAGAGGATATAAAAAATACAGCTAAAGAACGAGGAGGTATTTGTCTATCTGATAAGTATATGGGTTATAAGAAGTATCATAAATGGCAATGCAAATATGGTCATATTTGGGAAGCTACTCCTCAAAAAGTAAGATCTGGTAGTTGGTGTCATGATTGTGCAGGCAATAAAAAATTAAATATATCTAAAATGCATGAGTTGGCTGAACTAAAAGAAGGTAAATGTTTTTCAAGTCAATATACTAATGCCAGAAATCCATTAACATGGAAATGTAAGAATAACCATATATGGAAAGCAAGACCAAATGATATACGACAAGGTCAATGGTGTCCTATTTGCTCTTCAGGTATAAGCGAAAGAATATGTAGGCAGTTTTTTGAAGTTATTTTTAATCTTAAGTTTCCTAAAATAAAACCAAAATGGCTTAAAAATTCTAGAGGAAATTTGATGGAGTTGGATGGATATTGCGAACAATTAAATATAGCTTTTGAATATCATGGTAGACAACATTTTATGGTAACAGGTAAATTCACAAAAAAGAACGGCCTGAAGCAAAGAAAAGAAGATGATTTATTGAAAAGAACGACATGCAAAGAAAAAGGCATAATTCTTATAGAAGTTCCTTACACAATAGATTTCGAATCTATGGGAAATTATATTTTAAAAAAACTTAAAGAAAAAGGAATTATTGTTAAAAAAACATCCGAACTAGATCATAAATTATTTGATATTTATTCTCCTGACATGTTGAAGAAATCTAATAAATTAGCTGGACTTAAAAATGGGTTTTGTATATCAGATAAATACATTAACGCCAGAAGTAAAATGAGATGGAAATGTGAATTTGGACATATTTGGGAACAGGACTATGATCATATAAGACGTGGCAAATGGTGTCCTGACTGTTCTGGAAATAGAAGACTTACAATAGAAATAATGCAACAAATAGCTAGAGAGAAAGGAGGAGAATGCTTGTCTAAAATATATAAAAACATCTGGACTAAGTTAAAATGGAAATGTTCTAAGGGGCATATTTTTGGAGAAATTTCTAGATATGTGAAAGATGATGGCAAATGGTGTCCTTATTGTAGCAGATTAAATAAATAGTATTGATATATTCAAATGGGTGTGTAGATGCAGCTTTCAGAAGAACAGCAGGATATTATAAAATCCAGTAAAAATACAATAGTTATATCTAACCCAGGAACTGGAAAGACTACAACATTATCAATGAAAGTAATAAATCTTCTTGAGAACGGCGTAAGTCCTGATAAAATACTATGCATAACATTTACAGAAAAAGCCAAGAAGGAAATGTTTGAGAGGATATTTGAATTGTCCAAAGGAAAGTTTTCAAATTTTGAAATATTGAAGCTCAATATACATACTTTTCACAGCTTTGCATTCAGCTATCTTGTAGATAATGGAATTGTTTCAAAAAATATAATCAGCAACAATATACTTAGGTTCTCTCTTCTGAAAAGTTTTGAGAGAACAAAAGCATTCAACTACGAAAAGAGCTATATAGTATCTGATATGGTTCCAAAGACAGAGAATGCAATAAGATATCTGAAAAGTTTTGGCATAACATATGATAAAATAAATGCGACCAAAACAAAAGAGGATATAGAGAATATATACAGCGATTTAAAAACGTCCTATTCGCTTGAAGAGTTGAAGATATTTATTGAATATCTGATAGAAGCTTACAAAGATTATGAAAAATCAAAGCAGTCATCAATAGATTACTCTGACATGCTGCTGATATTTATTGGAAAGTTCAGCGACAGCAAATTTGATTATGTCTTGGTAGATGAGATGCAGGATATGAACGAATTGGAAGCAGATATAGTACAAATGGTTGGCAGCAAAATTTTCCTATTTGGAGATGCAAAGCAGGCCATATTTGGGTTTCAAGGAGGATCTGTAAAGAATTTCAAAAAATTCATGGAAATTTGCGATTCAAAATATTTGACCCAAAACAGAAGAAGTAGCCAAGAGATACTGGATTATTCCAAGGAGCATTTTCTTGGGAGAACGAAAGACAAGGATTACTTCAGGAAAGAGCTTGAACTTTTCACAGGCCTGAAAAACGGGGAGATTCCAAAAATAGTTGCAACAGAAGCTAGGCTTAACAACATACTAAAAATAATAGAATCAAATCCTGGGAAATCCATAGGAATAATAACAAGGACGAACAAAAATTTGATAGAGATATCAAAATACCTAGAAAGCAATAGCATAGAATATTTATCAACTTCATCACAGTCGACGACAAAAGACGCAAGAAACGAAATAGTAGATTTTCTAAAAGGCCTTATGCTTGAAGATATAGAATATAAAATAAAGTCATTGTTTACAATATTTTCTCCATATACATTGAAAGAAGCTTTTGAAATATCAAAGCTCCATAAGAAGAGAATAAACATATCAGACAAGCTCAATAAGCTGAAGGAAATAAGATGTATCAGCAGGATAGACATTGACAAGATTTTTGATAGCATAATACTTCCAGTTTGCATTTCAAAAGGAAGCGAGTGGTTCTCCACAGGAGTTCTTTTAAAGAGCCAAATAAATGAGTATTTTTCTTCATACACAGCTGATCTTGAGGAGTTGTTTGATTTTCTTTTAGTAACAGAAGAGTCTTACAGCCAGAAGGGAAAGCAGACAAACATAATGCTTACAACAGTCCACAAAGCAAAAGGTCTTGGATTTGATATTGTTGTATATATTCCTCAATCATCGTCTCCAAGAACAAGCTTCATAGATATTGTGGTGGAGTGCATACTCAGAACAAATGGCATTGAAATAAAAGAGGAGCTTGAGGAAGAGTCTTTAAGAATTGATTTTGTTGCATTCACAAGAGCAAAAGAAAAGTTGTTTATATTGGCAGACGATAAGAACAAGGCAACTTATCATATTGAAAATTTTTCAAGCATTAGCATAGATGAGAGCGAGGAGCTGGAGATAGCAACCAAATTAAACAGCAGACTTTCAGAAGCTTACTCATTTTTTGTGTCAGGAAGATTTGAAGATGCTGAAAGGCTTCTGAAAACAGAGGATAGATGGCTGGTCAACTTCATAGAGAATTATTTTTCATCTCTAAACAGCTTCTCATATTCTTCTATAAACATAGATCCTTTCGAATTCATGGCAAGAAACATCATAGCAATGCCTCATATATACGACTCTACAAAATTTGGCAGCAATGTCCATGAATACATGGAAAAGATCGTAAAGAATGAATTGAAATTGGATGATATAGAAGATGAAAATGTAAAGAAAGCTGTATCAAATGGGATTCATGCGTTGGATGATATAACGCAGAGATATCCAGGACTAAAGCTTATCTCAGCAGAAAAAAGCATACATACTACTATTTCCTCTTTGATAGGAGTTGGCAGCACATATTTATTTAGAGGAGTTGTTGATGCAGTATTTCAGCACAATAAAGGGCATCTTATAATTGACTATAAGACAGACAAAAATACAAATTATTCTTCAGAGCATAAAAGACAGCTATGCGTATACAGAAAGATTCTTTCAAAGATGGATGGAATTCCAGAAGATAAAATAGACTTATGCATTGTTTATCTGTCATTGAGGGGATCTATAAACACAGGAAAATTTGACTGGTGTGTGGAAGATGTCAAGAAGGACTCATTCAAAACTTTCGAGAAGCATCTCAGAACAATACTTGAATGGAAGGATGATCCAAAAAAGTTTATCCAAGCCTTGCTTGAAAAAGATGCTGATGACATTCTTTACCGTGCAATAGTTGAGCAGATTAGGAGTGAAACGTCTGGCTGATTTCTTTTTAATTGTTTCTAACAATTCTTCTATATGGATAATTTATCTAAGGAGCAGAGAAGTTATACAATGTCACGAATAAGATCGAAATGGACAGCTCAAGAGAAGACAATACATAGTTATCTTAAAGGAAATAAAATAAAGCATAAAATGCATCCAAAAATCAAGGGGAGTCCAGATATACTTTTGAATGAAACAAATACCGCAGTTTTTCTTCAAGGATGTTTTTGGCATAAATGCCCAAAATGCTTTATAATGCCTAGAACTAATAAAAAATATTGGATAAAAAAGATGATAATAAATAAAAAAAGGGACATGAAAAATCAAAAAATACTTAAATCTAAAAAATATACAGTTATTAAAGTTTGGGAGCATCAAATAAAAAATCAATTTGATAATGTTTTAGAAAGGTTGTATAAATATGGAACAAGATAATATTCAATACCAATTAACGCAGGAAGACTTGGATAGATGCTTCAAATTTGCATTAGAATATCACTTAGACAAAACAAAGTTGGTTTCAAATAGAACAACAGGGCAATATCGTGGATTTGGAGGTATAATAGACAGCTTCGTTATAGGTAAGCTTATAGAAATAGGCGTCTCTAAAATAATAGAAAAAGGATTGAATAAAGAGCTTATTTTGGATTTTGATATACATAAACTAAGCAAAGAAAACATCTCTGACCCAGATATTATAAAAGTTGTTGAAAAGAACAAACAAAGAGAGCCAAATCTTTATGTGGAAATAAAAAATGTTTCTGAGGACGATAGATGGATAGGTCTAACATCAGAGCAATTCAATACAATTCTTTCAAACAAATTGGCAAGAAACAATCCTAGAAATGTTATTCTGATCTATGCAACTCTTGTTAAAAACAGTGGTGATGGAGATATAGATCCTCTTGGAGTTTATCTAAAATCAAAAATAGATATGGTCCTATTGAAAAAGTTCTGCAATGTTGGAAATTTATTTGTGAAAATTCATCATGTTATAACTGGAGAAGATCTTAAAAAATTTGGTGTTCCATTCAACCAAGGATCATATCTTTATGAAACTAATATAATAAAGGAAGCTAGTCAAAAAACAGCTAAAAAGATATTGGAAGCCCATGAAAAATATGAAAAAATAAAGATAAAAAATGGAAGGCTTCCTGTAATAATGAGCAATCTTCTTCCAGAACCTAAAGAATTTGGAGAGTTTGTGTATAATGGCAATATAGAAGTCTATATGAAAAGCAACTACAAAGACAAGAAAATATCCTCAAGAAGAATGTACATATATTGTAAAAAAGATTCATTGATAAAGAACAAGGTCTTGGGATTATTTGAACTGAAAAAAGGAAAGGTATATGAATGCTGGTTCGTTACAGTTGGAATGAATCCATCTCTTAAACGAAACAATATTTGGATAGCCCAGAGAAACATTAAAAATATTATCTCTAGAAAACCTGAAGATTATATTAGAGAAATACGAGAAAAGATATAAAATTATATACAGGAAGCGATTGGCGCCTCTTTTAATATAGCTTTATCAACTAAAACCTTTCTCATATTCGATGCAATTCTTTCTACAACAGGTACGGTTACACTATTTCCTGCCTGATGATAAAGTTTGCTGTCTGCAATCTTAGGAAGTGTAAAACTTTTAGGAAATCCTTGAAGCGTAAAGCATTCTTGCGGAGTCAGTTTTCTTACTCCAACACAATTCTTTATAATTGGAACATTGTGACCACCAAGACCCATATTTGCAGTTAGCGTTGGAACAACACCTTTTTTATTCTTTCTAACATATTTTCTTCTCCATTGATAGACAGTTTCTTCTGAATCAATATCTGTTTTTATCCTATCAAACAAAGGCTTATCGTTGTAGTAGTATTTTTTGTCAGCTTCTTCAGCCACATATTCTCTAAAGCTTTTTTTAAGAGGGATAGGATATGGAAACTCAAAAGCATCAGCCTTTTTTTTGTCTAAAAATCCTATAATAAATATTCTTTCTCTATTCTGAGGTATGTTTCCATGAATCATGCTGTTTAATATATCAAATTTGATGTAATATCCTAGTCTTTCAAGAGTATCTTTTATTATCCTAAATGTTTTTCCATTGTCATGATTTTTTAAATTTTTTACATTTTCAAGAAAAATAGCTTCAGGTTTTCTATTTTCCAAAATTTCTGCAATTCTAAAAAATAAATTTCCTCTTCCTTTTTCGTCTCCAAACCCCTGTCTATAGCCTGCTATGCTAAATGCTTGGCATGGAAATCCAGCAATCAGAACATCAAATTCTGGAATTTCCTCTATGTTAAACTTTCTTATGTCTTCTGTATTCAGTTTAGGATATTCGAAATTCAAGTCATATGTAACCTTGCAACTTTTATCAAAATCATTAGAAAAGACGGTTTTAAAGCCAGCGCTTTCAAACCCAAGCCGTATTCCTCCTACACCTGCAAATAAATCGCATGTTCTTAAATTTTTCATATAACCACATCATAAAAGTGCTATCTTACCAGCATCTGTTATTTTATATTTTCCATCTCCTTTTAATAAAAGTCCAGTGTATTCAAGGTTTTTTATTAATCTATATGTCTTAGCTTTGCTCATCTTTAACCTACTCAGTAATTCTATAATGCTTTCTGAACTTTCTATTATTTTCAATATAGATTTTTTATCTTTGTCCAATTCAAAGGATAATTTTGGTAGTATAATTAGATTCTTGTCATCTCCCCAATACATTATTTCTTTAATCCTGTTTGACATTCTGTAGCATGCAAATAGTACCCCAAAAGCTTGAGTTTTTCTTCCCTGAGATACATCAATATATATATCATCTTCCTTTTGTATATGTCTTATTATTTCTATAGCATCTCTTGCTACAGATAATACATCATATAAATCAACTTTCTTTTTCTCTATCTTTAAGATATCTCCAAAAGCTCTTTCTATAAATTCAATTGATTTTGTCTGTGTATTTTTTGACTCTTTGTCTGTTAGCAGAATCAATTTTTGGATGTTTAGTCGTTGCATCGAAAGTTTTATAGAGTCAGTTTTATCATATATAGTTGATATCAGTACTCCTACCATATACATCTTATGTGGTTACCCCTTTAAATAGTTTTCTCTGTAATTTGATACTAGTATCGATAAAATGAAACTAATAAAAGGTGAATGCAATGGAAAATAAGTTAACAGAAATATCAGAAAAATTAGATGTTATAATAAAGCTTCTAGCAGTACAAACTATTGGAGATAAAAAAGGCAGAGATGCCATAAAGCTACTTTCTAATTTTGGATTTAGACCAAAAGATATAGCTGAACTAACAGGCACAACTTCTAATACAGTCAACGTTGCATTAAGTAATATGAGAAAGAATAAGTTAAAGAAAAATGCCAAAAAACAATAAAACGCTAAAAAATTATAAGGAGTTGCTAACAGAAACAAACAATAAGCTTGATATTCTGATATTATTATCTGCAATTCAAGGAAATAGTAAGAATATAAAAATCAAAATACTCAAAAACTATAACGGCTCTATTAGCAAAAGGGAATTAGAGAGAATAACAGGTATTGATAGACATGAATTCTAACCAGATTGTTGATATAGAGACCATAAAGAAAAATTGTTCGCATTATTCTAAACTCCATTCTAAAGCTATTGATGTTTTAAGAAAAGCAAACGGTAAAGACGACTATAAGAAAATTGCCAGAGATTTACACTTACACGAAACAATGATAAGTAGTTTTCTAAAGCAAGCTGAAAAATCAGGCTTAGCTAAAAAGACTGGTAAGGTATACAAAAAAATACCAGGGATTTTACAATATATGCCTAAATCAAATGCTAAAAAAGTGAAAATACAGAATCTTTCGGAAGTTATTACTAAGACTGAAAAAAGAAAGATTAATTTTTCAAGTTTTAATCAGAATGCCAATTTCGGGATAAATTTCAAAGATAACTATGAAAAGATGGCAAAGGCATATTTATGGTTGTATATCACAGAAAATACACTAAGAGAATTAATTAGAAAAGTATTCGAGAAAGAACAAGACTGGTGGAATAAAAGAGTAAATGGTGGAATTAAAAACGATGTTAGAGATGCCAAAGATAAATATCCTTATGATGGAGCGAAAAGAAGAGATGAACTTGAATATACACATTTGAGTCAACTTAAGGAGATAATAACTGCAAAAAATAATTGGAACATGTTCATATCTTTTCTAGAAGAGACCGATAAAAATAGTTTTCAGGCAACAATTGATAAAGCCATCCCATCAAGAAACTCAATTGCTCATTGCACATCTTTAAATGGTGAAGATCTTAAGTTTGTTGAAGTACGCTTTAAAGACATTTTAAAAATGATTAAAAAATAATGAAATTTTAAAAATATTATCTAACCCCGAACAACCTCTGAAAATTGCCAATGCTCGTGGTTGAATGTACGTGGTTGCCGTAGCGCTTTAAGAATGCTTCCATTGCCTCTGCTTCTTTTCCTGGCAGAAAATATATAACTCTTCTATTGAACCTTACTTTCCTTATCCTGAAGCTCATTTTCAACTTCCTGTACCAATGATATTGCTCCTTTGAATCTTCTTTTATGTACCAGCCGTTCTCGATAAGCCTTTGCAATACTACAAATCCTTCTCCTTCTATCTTGCGCCTCTTATACGGCTGGCTTTGAATGCCTTTTGTATATTTCAGGACAGTGAGAATATTTACGCCTATTTCTATGGCTATCTCTTTTTTCAGCATTCCAGAACTTGCGAATTCTCTCATTCTGGATATCTTCTCATCAGAAATTTGTATAGGCATAATCTATAGCTGGAATATTATGCATAAATCATTTGGACAGTCTTTGGTAGAATCTGTCGTCTGGAAAAGCAATTTCTGAATTTGGCAGATGAGAAATTCATGGAGAATAAGGCTTAGAGCATCAGATTTCTGGCTTCATTGGTAGAATTTTACATTCGGAACTACTGTCTGACTTCTCAATATAACTACCTTTGCCCTTTTTCAAGTTTTAGTAACAAGTCAAACTCATACGTGGAAGTCGAAACTATTTCATCTCTTCAGTAATATTTTTTAACTTTAGTAAAATTTTCTCCACAAGTATCTTTCCATCTTTAGCATTTGCTTTGCTAGGAAAACCATCAACACAATCAGGCATTAATGATCTAGGATATTTATCTTTAACAAACTTATCATTTTCAATATAGTGATCCTTAGCTTTGGAAATATCTACAGAATCTGGTTTTGCAATCAAGCAAATTTCTACTTCTATTCTTGTCGAATGTCGTCCTTTGTAGCTTTCATCAAGATCATTTATAACCAATGATTTGTAGTCTGTATATTTTATTTTTATGCCAGACAGCTCAGAAACAGCTTCTGTTATCGAGTTATTATTTCCAAAATGACCATTTAATATAAGGATTTTCTTAAATCCAGCTCTGTGATAAGAATTAAAAACATCTTTCAAATATTCTTTAAAAACTTCATGTCTTATGCTAAGAGTTCCTGGAAAATCTACAAGTTTAGAGCTGTTTCCAATTGTAATAGGAACTCCTAATATAGAACTTGTTTGCTTGCAGAGTTCAGTAGCTAGAAATTGAGGAATAATATTGTCAGTATTCATTGAAAGATGTTTTCCATGAGCTTCTGTGGATCCTATTGGGATGATAACAATCTTATTCTTATCCATTTCTTCGATCTGAAAATTATTTAGTTCTTCCCATTTTATTAGTTTACTCATTAAATTCCCTTAGTATTTCCTACCAATATATCCAGTATATCTGCTCTGTTTGCCGCACATTATGCATTTTGCTTGTTCTTTTGTTTTTTCATCTCCCATATAGTTGTGCCCGCTATCTTGCTCTAGTTTTTGAGCACAGTTTGCATCTTCGCATAATTCAACTTTAGAAATTTTTCTCCCATCAATTATTTTTATAACATCTTCTTTGTCTACTGCCTTTTGAATTTTTTCTCTTTGTTTGTCTTCAGCAGCTCTTCTCATATCATGTTGTATATTCTCTAACATATTTTCAATAAATTCTTCCAAGTTCTTTTCACTTATAGTAGATTTTTCTCCGTCTATCCTCTTTGTCAATGTTACTACATTCTTTTCCATTTCTTTTGGACCAACTTCTATTCTTATAGGAATCCCTTTTATTTCCCAGTCATAAAATTTAGATCCAACTGCCTTGTCGCTTGTATCTAGTTCAACTCTATAGTATTTTTTTAATCTGGCATAAAGATCTTTGCAGTGGTTCAAAACTTTTTCTCCATCTTTTTTGAACATTATAGGTATAATAGTAATTTGAATAGGCGCTATTTTTGGTGGAAGTACTAAACCTTTGTCATCACCATGTATAGCCACGATAGCAGCCAAGCTTCTTGTTGACATACCATAACAAGTCTGATTAGCATGCTGAACTTCTTCATTCTCATCTCTGAATTTTATTTCAAATGTCTTTGCAAAATTATCTCCAAGATTGTGTACAGTTCCTATTTGCATGAATTTTCCATCAGGCATTATTGTATCAAACGCCTTTGTATATACAGCTCCAGGAAAAGTATCCCATTTAGGTCTTTTTGATAGTATAAAAGGTACAGCCAAATTTTCTGAAAAATGCTCGGAATAAATAATAGAAGCAGCTTTCACTTCATTTTCTGCATCTTCCCAGTCTTTATGACATGTATGCGATTCATTAAAAAACATTACCTCCCGTGTTCTCACCAAAGGTTTAGTCATCTTAGTTTCATATCTAAAAACAGAAACAGTCTGAAATATTTTCAATGGCAGATCTTTATGAGATCTTATCCACAAAGCAAACATAGGATACATTGCAGTCTCAGAAGTTGGTCTTAATACCAATTTTTCATTTAATTGATTTTTTCCTGCATGTGTAACATAATATACTTCTTCTTCAAATCCTTTGATATGTTCTGTCTCTTTCTTTAGCATATTCTCTGGTATAAACAGAGGAAATAAAACTTCTTTGTTTCCGTTTTCTTTTAACATCTCTTCAAGCAAATTTGTAGATCTTCTTAGTATATCAGTTCCATGTGGCATAAGAACTTCACATCCTTTGATAGGATATCTATGTTCTATCAGCCCGGCAACCTGAATTATCTGATTAAACCATTCAGAAAAATTTTCCTTTTTTTCAGTCAATGCGTATGATTCTTCTTTTTCTTTGTTCATAGAATCACTTAATTTCTTTTTTGGTAACCTTTAGCTTTTTTCTTTTTAAAGAAAAAAGGTTAGATGGGCTTGCCCAGATTTGAACTGGGGTCTAAAGCTCCCAAAGCTCTAATGCTAGACCAAGCTACACCACAAGCCCTTGTGAAAATAGTTGAATTGATAAGTTTATAACTTTAATATTTGATAACTTCATATGGCAGAAATATCTTGGAATGATTTTGAGAAAGTTGAGTTAAGAGTAGGTACAGTTGTAAAGATAGAAGATTTTCCAGAAGCTAGAAAACCTGCTTACAAACTTTGGATAGATCTAGGAAATGAAATAGGAATTAAAAAGGCAAGTGCTCAAATAACAACTTATTACAAAAAAGAAGATCTTTTAGGCAAGCAAGTTATTTGTGTTTGTAATTTTCCTCCAAGACAGATAGGAAATTTCATGTCAGAAGTTCTTGCAACAGGGCTTGTTCTAGAAGACAAGTCCGTAGTAATAGTACAGCCAGAGAGAGCTGTACCTAATGGAACCAAGCTAGCGTGATAAGTAAGAAGTATTGAGATCGATTGCCTTTGCATAATTCATAGGAAGTTTGCCAAAAGGACCTATAAAACTTCAATGGAAACTTCTCCAAACCGTTCAGTATATTTCACGACAGCATCGTGAGGATTCAGAGGACCTTTCAATGATATATACGTATGAAAACCACGATCATCCCGTTCGATATCGCCGGATCCGTAACCTTCAACAAGTTCTTGTACAGTTGAAGCAGTTTCTCTCAGGTCTTCTGCTCTTACACCTGATGTCTCCAGTTTAATATAAGAGCTACCATTTCTGTTATTATGTCTTGCACTATAAAGCCCATTATTAGCAAACTCAATTGTAAATAAGTGTAGTATATGAAGAGGGATATCTCTAAGATGTTCTCTAGAAAGATTCGGCAACCTTAATCCATTAGATCGTGACATGACCACTATTTATATAAAAGAATATTTAAAGCTATGCAAATAATTTGCATATGTTAAACTAAATCCATTTTATTGGATATGTTTCTAATTTTCCATTATTGGAAATTACGACATCATTTCCATCTACTTCAACATGAGCTGATACATCATGTCTTCCAATAGCATCGCCTCGTGGATACGCACTTGTCAATCTTGAAAACAAATCAGTAAGACCAAAAGTAATCCAGCCAGCGCTTTCAGCTCGTTCTAGAATTACTTGACCAACATAGTTATGACCATTGAAATAAATTGGAGTATTCATAAACGTAAAGAGTCACCGATCTTTATAAAGTAATCTCTATATAACAGTTAAATAGTTTAACAGTTAAACTATTAGTATAGGTGATAATATGTCAGAAGAATTAGTTAAGATGTCCACAAAAGGTCAATTAGTTGTACCTAAAGATATAAGGGAAAAAGAAAAATTTAGAACAAGTGATAGATTTGTAGCTTTTGGAGTTAAAGGAGGAGTATTATTCAAACGAGTTAGTATACCAGATATTAAAATAGAAATGAAGTCTCTATCAAAAGATATAAGCAAGCATTTTGAAGAAAAAAAAATAAGAGAAAAAGACATAGAAGAGGCTATTAGATGGAAAAGACAAAAATAATATTGGACACAAATATATTAATTTCTGCATTAGGTTGGCAAGGAAATCCTAATAAAATTCTCAACTTGGTAATTGAAAGGAAATTAGAAATAATAATTTCTGATGATCAATTTGCTGAGCTATCTCAAACTTTAGATTACCCTAGATTAGAGTTTACTGAAGAACAAAAAGATAGAATAAAATCATTGGTTCTGGAAATTGGAATATTTGTAAAACCCTTAGAAAAGATTAACTTAATAAAAAGTGATCCAGATGACAACATGCATTTAGAAGCTGCAGTAGTTGGAAACGCTAAATATATTGTTACAGGAGATCAAGATTTGCTATCTATAAAAGAATTTAGAGGAATAAAAATAGTTACAGCAAAGGAATTTCTAGAAATTTTCAAAGATTATAGTATATAGAATAACAAACTATAATCTATTAATCTTTAGTCTCTTCAGTGATCCATTTTAGGTAGTCTTCATTGCCGCCAATTATAGGAGTAAATGTTATAGATGGAGTTGTGTAGCTATGATTTGCTTTTGCAGTTTTGATTATCTCTTCCATCAAGTGTTTTCTAGTCTTGCCAATAAGAATATATTCTCCATGATCTTCCATTCTTCCCTGCCAATGATAAACAGATTCGCAATGAACAATATTAAAGCAAGCTACCAATCTTTCTACCACTAAAGTATTGGCAATCATTTTAGCTTCTTCTTTTGTACTTGTAGTAATGTAAACTGTTAGAAATTCAGTCATAATTATAAGAAATCTTGAATCTTTTTAAGATAATCAGTGCCTGTGAAAATGAATATGTATATCAGTTGATCTAGCTTCTGTATGAACAGCAGGCTCCCTTGTTTCAGCTCTTTCACGTTCTGTCACAGATCTGCTTCTATAAGTTACAGCATGAGTAACTCCTCCTATTACACCTAACCCAACCCCAATTGCTAATCCAGCTAATCCAATATAATCAGCGCCTTGATTTAGATGTGCTTGAGATCCTTGAAAAATATTATGCCAAATATAATTCCAACCGCCACCAGCTGCAGATGGAACAGTAGCTATTGCCAAAGCACCTCCGTATCTTTTTATTGCATCCATGTAATCATCTATTAACTCTTTTATAGTAGCAAAGCATTTAAGCTTAGATTAATCCATTTTCTTTCATATAGTCTGAAAATCCTCTTCTTGCCAAACATCCAACTTCTACAACTAAAACTAATCCAAGAGTATATGGTGCAATTTCAGAAGCTCCAGCTAGATAAGAATTCATAATATTTGATGCTTCTTGCGTTTGTATAGAATAATGTATAGCTACATGACTTGCTCCAATACCAACAGCTTCTGTAAGAGGTCTTAAAGAATCTAAAAATCCCGCTATTTCATCCATTTTAAAATTATAGAAAGAGTGGTTAATAAAACTTTCCATTTGGAAAAACATTCATAATATATATGAAAAAATACAATAGATAATAAAATATGAAATTATCAAGAATTATCTAAGATCTTAGTTTAGGAAGACCTGATGTATTTTGAGAATTTTCATACAGATATGATATAGATTCGTCTAAACTATCTCTAGCGTCCCCAATACTATTTGCAATAGCACCTTCTACTATCACTACAGCTGTCCTATATGTTGCTTTCAAACCATTTTGAGTCTGCGAAATAGCTGCTCTACCATGATATTTTTTAAGATCTAAGAAATAGGTTGCTATAGGTCTTTGTTCACCATTTTCTATTTGTTCTTGCAGATCAATCATAACAAATCACTTGAACTTATTCATGAAAGTAGATATGTCAATGTTTTTATTTTCCTTAAATTGTTGTATTAGAGATTTGTGAGCTATTTGCGGCAGACCTTCTTCATATGTTGGTTTTCGCTCTTGGAAAAACTTTCCATACCATATTGTCTCTCCCCATTGCATAGCTCTATTCAAAGCCTCTTGCTTGTTCTTACTATCAAATGTAGGATCATCTTCTAATTTTTTCAAATGTTGCTTATACCACGCAACTGTTTGTATTTTGTTATATGTTGTGCATGGTTGGAAAATATCCATCAGTGAAAACCCTTTGTGTTCAATAGCTCCAATGATGAGTTTTTTCAAGTGATCTAAATCATATGCATATCCTCTTGCAGCATATGTTACTCCTGTAGTAATAGCCAATCCCATAGGATTTATAGCATCTTCTAAAGCTCCTGAAGGAGTTGAATTTGACTTAAATCCTTTTTCGCTTGTAGGAGAAGTTTGGCCTTTTGTCAATCCATATACAGCATTATTCTGAACAAGATAAGTCATATCAATATTTCTTCTCATAGAATGTATCAAATGGTTTCCTCCAATTCCATAACCATCTCCATCTCCACCAATAGCAATAACAGTAAGATCTTTGTTTGCAAGTTTTATTCCACTTGCAACTGGTAGAATTCTTCCATGAAGTCCTTCAAATCCATAAGTTTTTATAAAGTGTGGAGTCTTTGAACCGCAACCAATACCAGAAACCAATACAATATTTTCAAAAGGAATATCAAGCTCTGCAATAGCTCCTTTCAAAGCAAATAAAATGTTAAAGTCTCCGCAGCCACCGCACCAGTTTGGTAGTTCTTGTGCTGAAACTTGTTTAAATCTTAAAGCTGCTTGTGTCTTATCCATATTTTTATTCACCATTTTTAAAATCTGATAGATCTTTCATACTTTCATCAAACATTCCACTAAATTTCTTTGGATCTTCTATACTTGTATATCTTACTCCTTCGTGTGAATATATAACAACTAGTCTATTTTCATGAAAAACTTCTGTAACACCATCTTTTGTTACACTTGTTAATTCGTATGATACCATTAATCTAACCTTGTTGTTGAACCATTTTATTAAAATTAATATTCTTGACATCTTTCAAGTCGCTAACTTTGTGAGCTTCTTGATATCCATTAATTACTATTATTTTTTCTGCCTTATGTTGCAGTATACTTTCAACTATTTTTGCAATATCTTCTGGAGCAAATGGTCTTCCATCATATTTCAATATTTTATAATTAACATCAATTCCATTATTTTCTTTTATAACGCCAGCAAGCTGGCCTAATTTATTTCCCTCTATACATACAGTTATCTTAGTTTCTCTCATGATCTTTGTTATCTTTTCTGTATGGAAAGGAATTAGATATTTTATTTGCAAGTAGTTTGCTTTCAATCCTTTTTCTTCAAGAATCTTGATAGCTTCCAATACAGGACCTTTTGTAGATCCCCAGCCAATTATAGTAATATCAGCATTTTTATCTCCTACCAACTCAGGCTCTTTAAGTTCTATTTTAACTTGATCTAATTTTCTAAATCTTTTGTCATGCATAGCCATTCTTATCATTTCTTCCTCTCTTTCAAATCCATATTCATCATGTTCATAACTAGATGCAACATGTTGGCCATTTTTCTGTCCAGGTATTGTTCTAGGAGACACACCATCTTCAGTTACTTTATATCTTCTATAATCATTTTCTTTTAAAATCTGGTCGTCTGTTAATAATTTACCTCTATCTATCTTAACCAAACTCTGATTGAATTCATGAGTAGTCATATAACTTTCACCAAGATATTTATCAGTAAGAATAACAACAGCCATCTGATATTTATCAGCTAAATTAAATGCATGTACAGTTTCGTAAAAACATTCATCAACATCTCCAGGAGCAATTATTACTCTTGGAGCTTCATCAGTTGATGCATGCATTATAAATCTCAGGTCAGCTTGCCCAGTATGTGTTGCCATTCCAGTACCAGGACCTGGTCTTTGAGCTTCTACTACAACCAAAGGCACTTCTGTTATACTTGCCAATCCAAAACCTTCAACCATTAATGCAAAGCCTCCTCCAGAAGTTCCAGTCATAGCTCTCGCTCCTGCATAAGAAGCTCCTATAGCCATATTGATTGCAGATATTTCATCTTCTGTATGCTTTACAACAATATTATAATTCTTTTCTTGGCTGGCCATACTGCTTAATATTGACGAAGCAGGTGTCATTGGATATGCTGCATAGAATTTGCAGCCAGCTTTTATAGCACCTGCTGTAATAGCCTCATTTCCAGATAAAAATACTGTATTTTTTCTAACCCTCTTCTCTAACTTAAATCCAAATTCTGAAAAGTTTTCTTTAGCATAATCATAGCCAGCTCTAGCAGCTTTTATGTTGTTTTCAACAACAACTTCTCCTTTCTTTCCAAAAGTATCTTTTATTACACTGTCTAAGATTTCTATATCAAAATCTAGAAGCCCAAAAGAAGCTCCAATAGCTACAGTATTTCTCATTATCTTACCTCCACATTCTGTTGCAAGTTTTAGAAGAGGCAAGTAATAAAGATTAATCTTTTTTTTCTTTACATAATCCATATCTATCTGAGGATTTTCTATATCATGTATTATTCCTCCATGTTCAGGTATTTTATGAATATGGTAATCTATAGATTCTTGATTTAATGCAACAAGAAGATCTATAAATTTAGAATGAGATTTTATAGGATTTTCATTAACTCTTACGTCTAAATGATTGTGTCCCCCTCTTATCAAAGATGGATATTCTGCGTTTGAAAAAACATATAGTCCAGATCTAAGAGCAGTTTTAGCAAACATTTGTAAACCTGCGCTAAGAATTCCGTCTCCTGCAACTCCAGCTATTTTCCATGTAAAGTCATTTATTTTCCTATTCAATAACATCACTTTCTCTTACTAGAATTTATAATTATATAAATGATACATATTAATACCTTTCTAATCGATAAAATTTCAATAATTATATTGAATAATTTGTATTACATGTAATACAGTAGTGATAAATTTAAATAGTATTGTAAGACAAGTATAACGTGATACTATGACAAAAAAGCTCCTTACAATAAGAGACGTAGATGACGAAACTTTCACAAAATTCAAGTCAAGAGCTGTTAGTGAAAAGATGAAGATGGGAGACGCTCTAGAAGAAGCAATGTGCATTTGGCTAAAGGAAAAGGAGTATAAAGATAAGCCAAGCATAAAAAGATTTCTGAAATTCAGATCCAAGAAAAATGTATAAATTAGACAAACCCTTTTTCTTTTAGAATTCTATCTACACTTATTTTTAATTCCTCAATTGTTCCAGTATTCTCTATTTTACAGTCTTCTAATCCAAGGCTTCTTTTCCAAAATAATTGAAATTCTCTTTTCTCATAAATTTTGAATTCCTTAAAATCTTTAGGATCTCTTTTCAATCCTCTATTCAAAAGTCTTTTGAACCTTATTTCAGGAGAAGCATCTACGAAAATAACCAAAAAATCATTACCAAAAATGCTCCTAGGAGTTGTTATATCTTCTCTTTCTCTTATTTCATTTATTACAGATTTTTTGCATCCAGATTTATTTATTTCTTTTGATACCATCTTTGCAAAATAATCCATTCCATTTAGCTCTCTATACTTTCTTCCAACATCTTGGAGGTTTTTTCTAGTTAGTTCAAGACCATCTTCTTTAGTCATCTTTCCTATAATTCCTTCTGCACCCATTTTGAATATTTTGTATCCATATTTTTCTTCAAGATAATCTGCTACAACACCCTTTCCAGATCCAATAAATCCCACAAGTGCTATTACTTTTTTGATCTATATCACCTTAAAGTCTAAGCTAAATTTCTAAATCTTTAGATTTGGAAATAGAATTGACTTTACAGTCAATTCTGTATTTGTAAATATTAGGACCATATGGAAGAACTTTTTGAGTTCCTATAAATTCCAGACTTTTTAAATATTTTTTGGCTTCTCCAGCTATTTTGGCTTTTACATATTCTAGTTCTTCTTCCTTAGAAAAACAATATATATTACATATTCCTCCATTTTTTAAACAGTAGAAAACCTCTTTTAAGAATTCTATTGAGCTTTCTGGAAGAGGCATGATAACTCTATCATACATTTTCTGCATTTTTCTCTTATATACTATTTTTCTTACATCTCCTTTGAAGGCAGAAGCATCTACCTTGTTTAACTTACAGTTGTATTCAAAATATTTTACAGCTTTTGGATTTATTTCTATCCCACTTATTTTAATAGATTTATTCATCTTCTTCAATATTATTGGAAATACTCCTATTCCAGAAAAAAAGACCATAATATTTTCATGATCTTTTATATGTTCAGACAATCTTAATCTCTCAGTACCTTCTCTAGAAGAAAAGTATGTTTTTCTAGGATCTAGCTTAAAATAACAACCGCTTTCCTTATGTAAGACAGTTGTATTTCTGTCTCCAGACAGTATCCTATAAGACCTTATCCTAAACACTCCTTTTCTTGCAGACTTTTTTTCTAGAATAGATTTGATGTTCTTATGTTTCTCTAGTATTGCTTGTGCTATAAGTTTTTTTCTTCTCTTCAAAGAATCTGGTATTTCAATGATTGCAACAGCTTTCTCCTTATTTCCAATTATTTCAAAGGCTGAAGGAACATCTTCCAATTCTTTCTCGCTTAACGTGTCTTTCAATAGATCTTTTATTGTCATAGAGAAATAATGGTTTTCAACAAATTAAAGCCAAATTTAAGATTTATGTGAACAAAAATGATATTTTGTTCACTAAAGTCGCAAAAGAAATATAATAACATTTATAGTACGAATCATAGCTTTCTAGAATATAGATGCTTCGTACATATAGTTAGAACAAAAATATTATAGTCTAATTAGTTTTGTTCATAACTATAATCTTTTGATGACTTTATAAGGTGAATTCCCAATAGTAACTTCTCAAGATAGGTGGTATAAACGATAATAGCTATAGTTGGAATGCCAGGCGCTGGAAAAACTTCTGTTTCTAAATTTCTTGAGAAAAAAGGCTTTGTAAGGGTTAGATTTGGAGATATTACAGATCAAGAATTAAAGAGAAGATCTATGGAATTGACAGAAGAAAATGAAAGATTTATAAGAGAAAGTCTACGTGTAGAATACGGAATGGATGCTTATGCAAAAATGAGTCTACCAAAGATAAAAAAAGCTGCTGAGAAGTCAAAAAAAATTGTGATAGACGGATTGTACAGTCTTGAAGAATTCTTATTAATAAGAAAAAAATACCCAGAACTTACAATGCTTTTCATATTTTCATCTCCAGAAACCAGGCATGAAAGGCTTATGAAATTAAAAGAACGTGTGCTTACTTTGGAAGAATGTGTATTTAGAGATATTTCTATGTTAGAGAATCTAAAATCAGGAGGACCAATAGCTTTAGCAGATCATGCAATAATAAACCAAGGAACTTTGAATGATCTGGAGAAAAATGTAACAACCTTTTTAAAAAAGATTTCTTAAAAAACTGGAAATATGAATTAATATGTGATAATATGAAGAAAGTTTTATTATTGGTTTCAATTAGTATAATTCTATTAGTATTTTCATCACCTATTTTTGCTGCAGGTGGAGGAGGTGGTGGATCTGGGGGAGGATCTAGTGGAGGTTCTTCAGGAAGCTCTGGCGGATCTGCTGGGAGTTCTAGTAGCGGTAGTTCTAGTGCATATTACAGTAATGTTGCTTGCAAATCAGACGGTTCTATAACATTTAATAAAAACCCTTACACTGAAAATAAAACAGTAATAGCAACAAAAGATAATGTAACTTTTGATGTTGAGGGATATTGGAGCGAAAACAAATTTGAATCAGAACAAGGCATTTTCAATCAATCAGGAAAGTACACAATAATAACAGACATAGGTTCTATAGAATCAACATGTCCAGGATTTGTATTTGGCTGCAAGTTTGTCAATCTAAAAGCATCATCTTGTAGTATAACAGACAAAGGTATAAGCGCTAAAATATTTGTAGAAAACATAGATATAGAAAAATTGAAATATGTTTTTCTTCAGAATAATACTAATTTAGAGTACCAAAAGGACAATTTTAATACTAAACTAAAATCTCTAAAAATAACAAACGAAAGCCCAGCTTATATTATTGATGTTGAAAATATATTTGATATATCTAAATTCTCAATAGTAGTAAGTAATTGCATAGGAAGATACTACAAATATTCTACAGCTATCTGTCATGACAATAAATCTGGAGAACAAAACACCAGTTTAATAGAAGAAGATAACCTAAAGTGTGGCGGATATCTAGGTATAGAAGATAGAGTAAAGTGTAGATTAAGCCTTAGAGAAGAAGAAAAAGATGAATATGAAAACTTCTTTCCAGAATTTTGCAGATCTTTATCTTTTCAAGGTCAGAACAATTGTTTAAAAGTTTACAAGTCTGTTGCAAAATGTTGGCCATTTGAAAATGGACCTAAAAGAATTGATTGCGTAAAAAATGAACTTGGAATCGAAAATATAAATAATCTAGCACAAGAAGTTAAAAAATGTGATAACACAACTGATAAAAAAGGTTGTATAAAAAACCTGAAAAAATCTTGGGAATATTTGATAATATTTAGAATATATAATCTTGAAGAAGCGGCAGAAAAGCTTATGGAAAAGAGGCTTTTAGATAGGGAAGATGTTGCAAATTTCTCAGTAAAGGTCGAATTAAAGAAACAGGATTTCTGGCAGGCAACAAACATTCAAGAGAAAAAGCAAATAATTAATGATGTAAGAAATCTTTGGAAAGATCTTATATCAAAAGTTAGGGTGAATGAATGAAAAAACTAGCAATTGTAGTAGTGGTTTTGTCGATTATTGGAATGTTGGCAGTTAGTGGTTGCATAGGTCAAAATTCAGCTACATCTAATAATACAAGTAGCACTCAGAAATATACAGAAATTAGTAAAAATACTTCAGATCCACAAAGTGAGTATTATGATCAAATGAATGATTCTTTTAGCGAAATAGATTATTTAGGCAATTTGAGTGAATAGCCTTTATTAAGATTTTCTGGATTATTTGTGTAATGAAAATATACGAAAATCTTGCTAAAACATATAACTGGCGCCATGACAGTCCTTCTACAAAGCATTTGAGAGTTTTTGAAAAGAAAATGCTTAGAAAATATGCTCACGGAAAGATATTAGATGTAGGATGTGGAACTGGTTATCATCTTGATTTTTTGATAAAAAATGGGTTAGATGTTGTCGGAATAGATAATTCAGAAGAAATGATAAAGCGCTCTAAACATAAAATAATTAACGCACCTGCTGAAAAAATACCATTTCCTTCTGAGATATTTGATACAATTCTTTGCATGTTCTCCACCATGAATTTATTAGAGGAGAGAGCTCTTCGAGAAATGAATAGAGTCTTGAAGAGTAACGGAAAATTGATAATTTCTGTAGCAAGTATATGGGACAAAAAATATCCAACTTTTTATGAAAAGAAAAATACAAAAATAGAACCCCATATGAAATTCAAGAAAGTTAGCATAGACAAAAATAATCTAAGTTTTAGGCTTTTTACAAAGCAAGATCTTGTAGAATTTTTTAAAGAAAACAGATTTTCTCTAGTAGATTTTAAAGGGATTTTTATCCATCAAAGGCCTTTTTGGGGAAGATTTGAAGACTTTTCTATTTCAGAAAAAGCAAAACTGATTCTAGATAATCTACAGCTATCAAATGATTTAGGAGCAATGTATTTGGCAGTTTTCGAAAAGGTTGTTTAGACATTTTTATACTAAGAAATACCATTATTATAAAAGGTTTAGATTATGCCAGTACAAGATCATAAATTCACTTTTGTAATACAAGAGCTTACCAGGCGTACAGAGGATGGAACTAAGCGATTGAGAGACTTAGAACAACGCTTAGTTACTCTAGAAGAAAGATTTTCTGTTGTAGAAGAATTAGATATTGAAAGAAATAAGAAAAATGACAAAAAGTTTAAAGAGTTGGTTGATAATATAGCCGGTATTAATGATGAAATAGTTAGATTAAAAATGACTGTAGAAAAGCTTACTAAGCAATCAGAAAAGTTTGCTAGAAAAAGTGAAGTAAAAGAGATAGAAACAGCTCTCGGTATTCTAAAACCAGGTCTGATAAAAGAAGAAGTTGAAGCTTAATAAAAAACCTTGAAAATAAAATAGGTATTTTATATGAAAATAAAATCAATAAATCCAGCAACAGAAGAGATCTTAGGGCAGGTTGATATTGCAGATAAAAAAATGTTTCTAATTCTTTAAAAATAGCAAGAAACTCTTTTTCTTCTTGGTCAGTTTTGGAATTAGATGAAAGAGCTAATATTGTATATAAATTCTCAAAAGAAATAGAAAAAAAAATAAAAAAGAACTCTCTATATTAATGACAAAAGAAATGGGAAAACCAATAACAGAATCAGAAGATGAAATTGCATGGTTTTCTGGAGAAGCAAGCTGGTTCTCAAAAGAAGGCAAAAAATATTTGCACAATGAAAATAATGATGTTGGGATTCCAGAAGTGACAAGCCATATAGAATATAATCCTATAGGTGTTGTAGGAGTAATAAGTCCGTGGAATTTTCCTTTAGAAACTCCTATGTGGGCAATAGTTCCTGCTTTGCTTGCAGGAAATTCTGTTGTCTGGAAACCTTCTACATTAGTTCAGCTTTTTAGCAAAAGAGTTTATGAAATAGCTTCTGAAGTATTTCCAAAAAATGTTTTGACTATCACATTAGGCGATTCAAATACAGGAAAATTTCTAGTAGATTCAGAAATAAATATGCTTGCATTTACAGGCAGTACAAGAGTTGGCAAAGAGATAACAAGTGTATTAGGAGGTAAATTAAAAAAAGCAGTTACAGAATTAGGAGGAAGTGATCCTTTCATAGTCTTGAAAGATGTTGATATAGATTTTGCAGTAAAAGGTGCAGTACTAGGAAGATTTTATAATTGCGGACAGTCTTGCACAGCAGCCAAGAGATTTTATATAGCACATGAAATATTTGATGATTTTACAGATAAATTTGTAGAAGAAACAAAATCTCTAAAAATAGGAGATCCTTTGGATAAAGATACAAAAATAGGCCCGTTGGTTAGCAAACAACAATCAGTGTTATTGAAAAACCAGATAGTTAAATCTTCTAAGATGGGTGCAAAAATACTTTTAGGAGGATCTGAGAAAAAATGCAAAGGATATTTTTACAAGCCTACAATAATGAAAAATATAGACAACAAAATGCCTGTAATTAAGGAAGAAACTTTTGGTCCTGTAGCTCCTTTGATCAGTGTTAAAAATATAGAAGAAGCAATTAAACTGTCTAATGATTCACAGTATGGTCTAGGTGCATCTATTTGGACAAAGGATAAAAAGAAGGCAGAAAAAATAGCAAGACATATTCAATCTGGAATAGTGTGGATAAACGATGTAAATATAGCATATCCGCAATGTCCATGGGGCGGAGTAAAAGATAGCGGCATAGGAAGAGAACTATCAGTTCATGGTATTAGAGAATTTACAAACATTAAATCAGTCATTATAAAATAAAAAAATGATTCTTATGGGAGTTAGTTGGTTGTCTAAAAAGTTAGAAACTAGGAGCAGCACTGTCTCTGGCAAAGGCACTTTTGCAAAGATTGATATAAAGAAAGACGAACTTCTGGCAGCTTTTGGAGGAAATGTAATAACAATAAATCCTCAATGGAAAAAACTTCCTAAAGAATTAGGATATTTGTATATACAAATAGATGATAATCTTTGCATAGGTGCAGAGAGCATGAAAGATATTGGAGATGGAGATTATCTAAATCATAGTTGCGATCCTAATTCTGGTATCAAAGGACAAATATTTCTAGTAGCATCGAAGGATATAGTTAAGAATGAAGAAATAACATTTGATTATGCAATGGTTCTTTCTGGAAATTCCTTTAAAATGCATTGTTCTTGTAAAAGCAAGAATTGTAGAAAAATAGTTAGTTCTGAAGACTGGAAGAGTCAGAAAATACAGAAAAAATACAAAGGATTCTTTTCTTGGTATTTACAGAATAAAATCAAGAAATTAAAGAATATAAGATAATTAAGATAATGCCAAGAAAAATAAATTATTCTACTTCATAGCAAACGTTATTATATACAGGGAAAGTGATGGTAAGTGCTTGGTTTTAAAGAGATCTGATAAAGAAAAAGTACATCCAGGAAAACATTGTAGTCGTCATTCGTCTTGATAATATAGATGTAGTAATGTTAAAATTTGTTGCTAAATATAAATTTGGTAGTGTAGTAATATCTGAAGATTTCTCAGATCACAAATAGGTAAGCGCTTCTGAAGCATTTTCTTTAGATTGCATAAAAGGAATTCCAGAAGAGATAGCTAAAACAATAGATCTTTTCGAAAAAAACAAATATATATGGGCAAAACTAAAGAAACATAAGTGATTTTTAGCATGTTTGGAAATAAAGGTCAAGAAATGGTAAAACAACCTCCAGTAGACAAAGTAAAAGTAATGTCAAGAATGGGTATAGGAGAAAAAGAAATAGTAAAACAACTAAAGACAGAAGGTTATTCTTTCTCTGAAATAGAGTCAGCAATGATGACAGCAATGAAAGAGGGTATTGATTCACCTTCTCAGTCATATCAGCAGCCAGTTCAGCAAAATTATTCTCAGCCAGTTCAGAATTATCAACAACCACAAACTCAACAAGACTTAGGGCTTTCGTGGCCTAAATTAGAAAGACCAGAAGAAATGTATCCAGAAAATAATCAACAAGAACTTTCTCCAGAAATAGCTATGGAAGATCTTATAGAAAATATAACTTATGAAAAATTTGAAAAATATAGCAAGCAGTTGAATACATTAAATGACATGGTCGATAGTCTTGAAGACAAGATAAGAGCATTTGAAGAAAAATCGCAGACAAAACCTATTTTTGAACTTCCTAGAGAATATGAAGAAAGATTAGATAGTATAGAATCAAAGGTAAACGGTCTTGAAAAAGCATTTAGACAGATTCTTCCATCTTTAACAAAAAGCATAGAAGAGATAAAGACTGCCATAGATACAATGCATAAAAACCAGCCAGTTTCAGTAACTCAGCCATCTAATGTTCCTGATCAACAAATATATGAAAAATATTACCCATCTATTCCATTATTTCCTCAGTCAGAACAAAAGTCTTTTGCAGTTGCCAATGATCAAGTATCTGGAACAGACTCAACAAACATGTTAAGAACACCAGTTGACAAAAAAGAAGTAAAACAAGAAGCCTAATCCTAAATTCAATTAGATTACTTTATCTTTGTGAGATCTCCATTGATTATAACATCAGTCATTACTTTGATTTCATCAGAATAGGAAAGATTTGGAATAGGATTTAGTAGAAAAACCTTTTTATTATTGACATGAGCAAATCCAATTTCCATTAAAGTATTTCCTCCTATATAATTTGAAACCCCATTTTTGTCAAAATTGCATACAAGTATTGAATCTCCGCTCTTTATACAATCATACCACCATTTGATAAAATTATGTTTTCTTTTGATTTCTGCATGATTTTTTGATATACCAGTAATAAGTTCTATAGCACTACCATCTGCGATGCCAAACATAAATTTATGCATCATTGGTTCATGACCAAGCTCTTGAAGGTTCTTATATATTTCAACAAGTTTTGGTGCAAATTTTACACTTCCACAAACAGTGATTTTCATAATAATAACATATGTCCTTCAGTATGAGAAACGACTAAATTATTCACTAGATACTACAGTAATAGTTCCTCCTATTAAATTGCCTTCTGCAACAGAGTATGGTATTGCAATAGCTAATTGAACTGTAATATTTGCACCAATGGCAAGGATTCCATTTAAAATATAGGCGTCGTTGTTGCAGACAGCATTGTCATCATAAGGTTCTTGTCCTTTATTCCATCGGCTTATTACAACCTCAGTGCAATTGCCTGCTACAAATACACAATAAGGATATCCTGCAATAGTTGCATCAACAGCACCCCATCTTGCTGAGTTGACTATAGATAGTGTAAGAGCTGTGTTGTCTGAAAGATCTATGTCGCCTATAGCTGACTTATTGTGTATTGAAGAGCCTATTCGTATTGTTCCATTTGTACAATTATTAGTGCTGCCACTAGCAATTGACCAAAAAACTTCGCCATTGCTAAATCTAAATCTGCCTCTGCCAACCTGACTATCAGAGTGTGGGACAGAAATAGCTGATTACTCAGTTACAGAATCTTTTGTGACTATCACATAGACTCTTCTTTTGAGATATTTTCTAGGAATATCTGCTTTGGCAGATGTACCAAAAGGTGTTACGATTCTTTCAAAAAATCC